>Ga0116129_1000013_pt1 | contig 131948 bp, 106 predicted proteins | sample June2015DPH_17_2_FD_89732 | JGI IMG/M metagenome (GOLD analysis project Ga0116129, IMG submission 89732) | Peatland microbial communities from SPRUCE experiment site at the Marcell Experimental Forest, Minnesota, USA - June2015DPH_17_10 | ecosystem: Environmental > Terrestrial > Soil >... | reverse complement strand
CGAACCTGATGGTAATGCTGCTGCTGAAGCGCAACGGCGTGACGCTCGATCGCGATGTCATCTTCCTGGCCGAATCCGGCGAAGAAGCCGACACGGCCGGCGTCGGCATCAACTTCATGGTGCAGCGGCACTACGACCAGATTGACGCGGAATATTCGCTTACGGAGGGTGGAAACGCGACCATCGACGGAGGCCGCGTGGTGGCGATGAACATCGGGACGGCGGAAAAAGTTCCGGCGCGCGTACGCTTGGTAGCCACGGGAACATCCGGTCACGGATCGGTCCCGCGCATGGACAACGCGCTGATCCATCTCGGCGCGGCGGTCGAAAAAGTCGGCCGATGGCAGACGCCGATGCGGTTGAACGACACCACGCGCACATACTTTGAAAAGCTTGCGACCATCAGCTCGCCGGAAAACGCCGCTCGCTACAACGCGCTGCTCAATCCGCGGATGGCGGAGGCAGCGGAGCGCTATCTCGCCGAACACGAGCCGCAAGCTTACTCGATGCTGCGCACGTCAGTGGTGCCGACGATGCTCAAGGCGGGCGTGGGCGCAAACGTGATTCCGTCGGAGGCGGAAGCGACGCTCGATATTCGCGCGCTGCCCGACGAGGACATCGCGAAGTTTTATGCGGAGATGGGAAAGATCATCGACGATCCGCAAGTGAAGATCGTGCCGCTGCCGGCGACGCGTCCGCCATCGCCGGCCACCCGGCTCGACACGGAGATGTACCGCGTGCTGGAACAGGTGAGCAAGCGGATGTACCCCGGCGTCATCGTTCTTCCCAGCATGTCCACGGGCGCGAGCGATAAGGCGCAGCTTCGCGCCAAGGGCCAGCAGTCTTACGGCATCGGCCCGGCGGGTACTCGCGAGGACTTCGTCAGCTTCGGCGCGCACAGCGACGTGGAGCGGCTGGCCGAGTCGTCGATCTATCCGTTTGTGGAGTTCGTCTGGAACGCGGTCACCGAAATCGCAGCCAGCCGGCGCTAGCGTAGTGCGTCGGAAGTCCTGCATCGCGCTCGGCGCCGCAACCCCGACCGCAGTTCATCCCAGGCCCAGGCGGGCACTTCCGATCCAGCGCTGCTACAATCCGGAACTGTGATCGTATCCCGCAGCAAAGCGGAGTTGAAGGAAACGCGATGAACAGACCGTCTGAGCGAATCGTCTCAATCCAGCGCTGGGCTATCTCGCTCCTCGTTGCCGGAGGCGCGCTGAATTACATTGATCGAGCTACCCTGTCCGTAGCCAACAAACTCATTCAGGAGGAACTCGGAATCCCGGTAGCGAAGATGGGCTTGCTGCTTTCCGCTTTTCTGTGGGCCTACGCTATCGCTCAGCTGCCGGTAGGCGGCCTTATCGACCGCTTCGGCCCGCGTAGACTGCTCGGGTTAGGGCTCTTCAGTTGGTCGGTAGCGCAAGCGGCTGGCGGTCTGGTCACAAGCTTCGGAGTCTTCATCGCGGCGCGTTTCGCGTTGGGCGTTGGCGAAGCGCCCCTGTTTCCCGGCGGAGCGCGCGTGGTGCGCGACTGGTTCGGCGTTCGTGAGCGCGGGTTCGCCACGGGCCTTTGCCAGTCGGCATCCTCCCTTGGCAACTTCATCGCCGTTCCGTTGCTTACGTTTCTCATCCTCAGATTGAGTTGGCGCTGGATGTTTCTAATCGTCGGCGCGGCGGGGGTGGTCATGGCGGTTGTGTGGTGGAGCATTCACCGCGATCCATCGGAGGTTCGCCTTACTCCGGACGAGATTCGCTACCTGACGGAGGGCGACGAAAACACCACTTCGCGTCCGCCTTCCTTCGCCGAATGGAAGCAGCTCTTCGCCCACAGAACCACGTGGGGCATGATCGCCGGCTTTTTTGGGACCATCTATGTGCTGTGGTTGTATACCGCCTGGTTGCCGTTCTACCTCGAGCACGAACGCCACATGAGCATCGCGCGGGTGGGGATTCTCGCCGCCATCCCCTACTTCTTCGGCTGTGTCGGAGCGGTGGCCGGCGGCTGGCTCTGCGACTTCCTCACCAGGCGCGGGTGGGCGCCCATTGCCGGCCGCAAACTGCTGGTCTCATGCGCTCTGTGCGGCATTTCGGGGTGTACGGTGGGAACAGTGTTCGCGCAGTCAAATGCAACCGCCCTCACTTTCATTTCCATTTCGCTATTCCTCATCTACATCGCGAGCAGCGCGGCATGGGCCACTGTCCCCATAGCCGCGCCCAGCCAATACACCGCGTCCCTTGGCTCCATTCAGAATTGCGGCGGCTATCTGGGCGGCGCGCTGGCCCCGGCGGTGACCGGTTTGATCGTTCAACGCACGGGCAGCTTTTCGCAAGCCCTGATGTTGAGTGCTGCACTGAGCTTAGTCTCAGCCGCGGCATACCTGCTGTTAGTGCGCCAGCCGATCCAGGCAAATCCGGCTGGATACCGCAAGGCTGCGTGAACGGCCACCGGCAATTTCCTTGTGATATGGTGCTCTTCAGCGTGCCAACTGGAACCCTGACAAGACTCTTGCCTCAAATGCGGGTCCGATCGCAGCGAGTTAAAACGATGATCTTACTTGCGTTCTTACTCCTTATATCAGCCCCCCAATTGCTCCCACAGCAACTGTTCACTGACCATTGTGCAGACTGTCACGGCGAAGATGCACGCGGCACGTCTAAAGGGCCCGGCCTCGCCATGAATCCGCGGGTGGCGGAACAGTCTGTCGAGCAGCTACGCGCATACCTTGAGCGCGGCAATACCGGCGCCGGCATGCCTTCCTTCGCCGACCTACCCGCCGACGATCTGGCGTCGCTGGTGAAATACCTTCGCCGTATCAATGTGGAAACGATTGTGGGGCCAGTCCTAGCGATGGAACCCAAGCGCGAGATCACCTGGGGCGCGCCTCAACCCGGCGATTGGCTCACTTACAACGGAGATAACTCGGCGAATCGCTACAGTCCGCTGAAACAGATCAGCGTCGCGAATGTCTCCTCACTGAAGCTGAAATGGGTCTTTCCCATTTCGTACTTTGGCCTGGAGGTCACACCCCTTGCCGCCGACGGCGTGCTCTATGTCACAGGCCCTAACCAGGTGTTCGCCCTCGACGCTCTCACCGGCGGTGCGCTATGGCATTATTCGCGTCCGGCCAGCGCTGGCATGGTTGGCGATGCGAGACTTGGCACTAATCGCGGAGTTGCCATTCTGCGCGATAAGGTCTTTTTCGTCACCGACAACGCGCACCTGCTGGCGATTGGCCGCGCCAATGGCAAACTGCTCTGGGAGACTCCCATGGCCCCCGCCGGGGACCATCAAAACTACGGCGGCACTATGGCCCCGCTTATCGTCAACGAAACAGTCATAGCCGGCGTCGCCGGCGCCGATGAAGGCATTCGGGGTTTCGTCGCCGCCTTCAGGCCCGACACTGGCGCTTTGGTCTGGCGGCGCTGGACGGTGCCTCGCCGGGGCGAGCCCGGCATAGAAACCTGGCAAGGCAAAGAACCAGTTACAGGGGGTGGTTCCACCTGGCTCACCGGCTCTTACGACCCCGCATCCGACACTCTCTACTGGCCCACCGGCAACCCGTGGCCTGACGGCGACGACCGCGACCGGCCCGGTGACAACCTTTACACTAACTGCGTTCTCGCGCTGAATGCCAAGACAGGCGATCTCAAGTGGCACTATCAATTCACCCCACACGATCTCAAGGATCGTGACGCCACCGAACCCAATGTGTTGGTCGACGTTGTCTATAAAGGACAGCCGTCCAAGCTACTGCTTCACGCCGATCGAAATGGCTTTTTCTATGTGCTCGACCGTACCAATGGCAAGCTGCTTCTGGCCAAACCGTTCCTGCGACGCGTCGACTGGGCCACCAGCATTGGACCCGATGGCAAACCAGTGGTTACCGATCCCCGCGGTTGCCCGAGCGATGCCGCCAATTGGGATTCAACCGCGTTCTCCCCAGAGACACGCCTCTACTATTTCATGGCGCTGGAGGAGTGCGTCGGCAAGCCGACCGGCTACCCCGATCAGACCGGCCAGCGGTTTCTGCGCGCCGTGAACATTGAGACAGGCGAGATCGTGTGGGATGTTCCGCAGCCTGGGCCCGCACGAGCCAAAACGTGGACGGGCGTTCTCGCCACCGCTGGAGGTCTGATCTTCTATGGCCAGCCAAACGGCGGCTTTGCGGCCGCCGATCAGCAGAACGGCAAAGCGCTGTGGCAGTTCCCGACCAATGTTCGCATGAAAGCGTCGCCCATGACCTTTACCGTGGGCGGCAACCAGTATGTGGCGGTGGCGGCCGGTCCGAATATCCTCTGCTTCGGTTTATGACGGCCACCCACTTTCTGCCTATTCGTGCTCAAACCGCGTCCACGACACAACGGAACCCGACAGCCCCGGAGCGATCTTTGCTTGGCGCAATCAGTAGGAATTTGCCGTGCTCGCTTACCTTGTACGCCTGCGGGAAATACCAGTGCGAACCTTGCGGCTGGTAATGGCTGCCGCCCTTTAGGATCAGATTGCGCGTGTGGTCGTCAACAACTTCGTCAGTCATCTGCCAGACGTTGCCAATCAGATCCTGCACGCCGAACGGGCTCGCGCCTTTCGGATGAGCGCCAACATCCGCCGCGGCCGCCATCGTCCGGCCGGTATCCGGCGCAGGCGCGGCGCTTGCATCCCAAGCGTTACCCCATGGGTAAGTGCGCCCGTCGGAGCCCTGCGCGGCGTACTGCCATTCCCATTCGCGCGGGAGCCTCTTGCCGGCCCACCCGGCATATGCACGCGCATCCTCGACCGATACCCATACGACCGGCTTGTTCGCACTGTCCGGCGGATAGGTTCCGTTCGTCCAATGCTTCAAAAAATTGTGGTCGTCTTTCGGACGATAGTGCGTGGCGTCCAGAAATTTCTTGAATTGTGCGTTGGTCACTGGATACTTGTCGATGAAGAACGGCGAGACGGTCATCTGGCGCTGGTGGTAGCGGCGCGGAGAATCCTCCCACGGATACTGTACGTCAACGCCAATCTCATTGTTACCCTCGATCATGATCCCGGAGACCTGGAAGTCATACGGTCCGCCCTCGATGCGCACCATTCCTTCCGCTGCGCTCGCGGACTTTACCGTGGCCGGAATGTCGACGAGTCGCTGCGGAAGAAACCGCCGCTCTTCGGAGTAGCTCATCAGCGGCTTTTGGGCCAGCGCGGCCATATCCGCCAGATACCCTTCGAGTCCGGACACCGGAACCGCTGTTGCAAGTAACGCGCCGTATCCCTTAGGCTCCATCGAGAAGCTCAAGACGGCGCTATCGCCACGAACATCCGGCGTCAACTCAACCCCGTTCCAGAGGTCGTAATAGCGCATTCCCGGTTTATGGACGATCCGAATCTGATTGCCCGCTACGTTGTATTCGTTCCGGCTAATGAATGTCCAGACTGTGTAGCCTGCGCCCGGGAACTTGCTCGCGTACACAAAGGGCCGCAGCACGGGCGTATGCGGCTCCCACTCCGGGCTGGTCAAGGCGGCCGCGAACTTACGCTCAATCTTTCCGATGCGGCGAATGGCCTCGGCATCCCGATCCGGAATCTGATTCCAGATGCCCCAAATGTTTTCCCACGTTTCGTACCCGACGCCGTTAAAAAACGCTTCCTGCAGATCATCGCTCTTGTCACGGGCCCAGCGGCGGCAGACGTTCACCATGTGGCGGGCGTCCAGCCACTTGTAACGGCTCACGCTCGGGATGAGGTCATACTTCCAGTAGCCCCAGGTCATGTTGTTCCATGCAAGCATCTCGTCCGAATCGAGACCGCTCTCCGGCTCGAGCACCAGCGGATGACCTGCGCGATCCGAAGCGTCGCGAAACACGCGCGGCACTCCCCGCAAGGTATCCCCGTTTATGCCGTCTGCGTCGATCTCCTTGAGTAAGTGCGCGGTCGCTTCCCAGTTAAGTACGCCCTCGTCACGCGTTCCCTGGTCCCAAAGCATAATCGGGAACAGTACGCGCACGCCTCTCCGGTGAAAATCGTCCACCATCTTACGAACTCCGGCGAGGCCGCCGGGCATATCGCGCAGCATGTCGTTCTGGTTGCGATCGTCGATGCCGATATTCGGATACGTGTGCCAAACCAGCACGCTGTCGATCCCGCCATAGCGCTTCTCGAGGTCGTCGAGATACCGGTCCACCGTGTACTTGCCCGCCGCCGGATCGTAGAAGTAACGGTCTTCGATCATCATCTGCGGCTGCATGAAGCTGCTTTGCGCCCATTTGAGTTCCGCCCGGCCGTACTCGGCGCCGATATAGCCGATTCGGATCAGGCGCTCGCTGCGCGAGTGCTGGATATCGGCAAGCCACGATTTGAATTGCGCGGGAGTGGGAGGCCCCGGTATCTGCTCGTTCTGCGGAGCATACTGGACGTCCTGCGCAGCGACGAAGAGCGCCATGGCGGCCAACGCCAGGAGGCGAATCGATGTCAGGGTGAATTGCAATACCGAATTCGAAGACACTTTCATTTTGACCGCTCCAGCAGCTTCAATAAGAAGCTCACTCGTTTGCATCAAGAATCATACATCTTGCAGCCCGTTTCTTGCACCTTCGTTGTACACCGCGCCGCCATGCGGGGCGCAGCGCGATAGGAAATGGATCAAGGTTAAAGAGAAATAATCTAAAGGACAATTGACGGCCCCACCAGCAGATGGTAGTCTTCTTGAAGACAAGGAGTCATCGTGCCTCAAATGAGATCGAAATTACCGACACTTATCGCGACGGATTCGGCGCGGCGCAAGATGACTCGTTTTCTGACACTCTCGCCCGCGTCTAACTAACAACCCCCAACAAGAAGACTAAGGAGTATATGACGACCACAGAGTATCTGTGTCGGCATTTCTCCCGTATGGGCGCGCGCCTGAAAATCCAAGAACCAGGCGTGCGGCAGGGAGAAAAAGTCCGAATTGATGTTGGCAGGGATCGTGATGGCGAATTCTTCGATGTTCGCTGTCAGGACGGGGTTATTCCCGAGATTCTTGACGTGCGGCCGGCTTCGCGCCATCTTGTGTTGATGGTTCGGGACGGCGCCGATAAGAATAAGTTCCTGCTTGGGCGCGATGAGCGTCACTGGTTCGCGGCTGCGACGCCTGGTGACGGCGTTCACGATGTACGGACGGCGATCGAGAGTCTCCGCCCTAAGGAGATCGAAAGCCGCAAAGCGATCCGGCAGGGTGAGTGGTTCTTTGTTCCGGCGCCCGAGGCGCATGACAACGCCAGGGTGATTTATCGGAATGAGCCGCTCAGCCGGGGTGGTGGCAGCAAGCCTCATATTTGCGAAGAGCTGATGAGGCGTTCCGGCGTCACCGTCATGGTTTCCTCGGCGTATCCAAACGGAATCACTGAGCCCGATTACAACCGGCTCGTTGATACTAATCCCAAGGTGCGCCGTATGTCCTGGCGTCGCATGGTTCGCGACGCTCAGGTATACGCAAGGGGACACATTCGCCATCGTGACCACAAGACCATTCACTTGGATGGTTGGCATCGCGTCTACATGAACCGGGAGCGGTTTGCAAAGCACGCAAGGCAGATCGCGTTCCTGGACTAAACGGCTGGCGCGTCGGGTCCCAAACTGACGCGCCGGGCCCTGGATGCAACTCGCGTACACACGATTTGGGAACGCTGCACGGACGCCGTGCGCCACGTCAGGGCAAGATCAGGGAGGGCGCCGCATTGGCCGCGGGTTTGGGCTCCGATAGCATACGGAGGACGTCCAGGAAAGCCCGGCTGCGCGGTCGGCCGTTGTTGTTGGCGAGCGCCAGGCGTTCGAAGAATACCAGTGCGCGCAATACGTCGAGGTCGCGCGTCTTCGTCATTCCTAAGCTGCGGGTTTCTTCTTGCAGGTAGGCGTCGACCGTTTCCTGGATCGCACGGAACACACGCGCCGCCAGCGGATTAGCGGGCACGCTTTCATAGATCACGCCCCTCCGGAGCGTCCGGTAAGTCTTAATCAGGCTGGCCAAGGCTTCGCGAACGTCGGAATCCACTGAGCGGGTCTGCACGGCTGCGCTAAGCATGACTCCGCCCATGGCCAGCATCAGCGCGGCATTAGACTCCAGAAACGCTTCAGTGACGCGAATATCCGGATTTTCCAAGGTCGCGGCGTCGATCTCGGCTGGCGTCTCGTGTTTGCGCGCCTCCCGCAGGTACTCGCAATCGAACGGACAGTCCACCGTCACCTCGCGCTCTCTGCCGCAACAGATGGCGCAAATATCGCCATGGACGCCGGGACAGGACCGGCGGGGACGGCGAGTCAGGCAAATGGCGCAAGACATTCCCCTAGTATAGAGTGATGGAGAAATCGCAACCGGTGAACCGCACTAACCTCTTCTTCAAAGTGGAAGTTGAGCACGACGCCGACGAGAAGCCCGAACGCATCGCCGAAGAAATTCGCCAGCGGCTGATGAGGTTCTATGGCGTGCGCGAGGCGGAACTATCCAACTACTCGAAGGCCGACGAGTAGACGCGGCCGAAAAAGGAGTCGGTCATGCCGGCGATATAGCCGCATACCACGCGATGCAGCGGCTCCGCACCGGCCTGCAACTGGTAAGGCTCGGGCAACCGCTCCGGCTGGTCCATAAAGAACCGGAACAATTCGGCGATCAGCGCCATGGAGCGCGCGCGATCCGCCTGCAGCTCAGGCGCGGTGTAGACCTTGGCCAGCAGGAACCGCTTGAGCTGGCGGCTGGTATCGGCCGCTTCCGGCGTGAACGCCGCCAAACGGCTTGGGAAGCGGCGTACGTCATCGACGTTCTGGACGCCCGCGGCCGATACCGCGGCGGCCGTGCCCTCGATCAACCCGGTCACCAGTGCGTCCATCAACTGGCGCAGGCTCTCATTAAATCGCTCGCGCGGCGCGGCGCCCGGAAACTGCATCTCCACCGTCTCGTGAATCTCGCGATATTGCGGGACGCACGCGGCCGCCTCCGCCGCGGTCAACATAGCGGCGGAAAAAGCGTCGTCGAGGTCGGCTGTGTTGTACGCTACTTCGTCCGCGAGGTCGATCAACTGCGATTCGAGCGGCGGACGCATTCCGGGTAGATACTCATCGAGCTCGGGCCGCTCCCCCGGGGCGAAGTCGTGGGAATGCTTCACAATCCCTTCGCGCACTTCGAACGTCAGATTCAACCCCGGAAAGCGCACGTAGCGCTGCTCGAAGCTTTCGACGATGCGCAGCGCGTGCAGATTGTGGTCGAAGCGTTCGCCGAAGCGCTGCATCTCGCGGTCGAGCGCTTCTTCGCCGGCGTGGGCGAAAGGGGGGTGTCCGATATCGTGCGCCAGCGCCAGAGCCTCAGTGAGATCTTCATCGAGCTGCAGCACGTTGGCCAGGGTTCTGGCCACCTGCGCGACTTCGATGGTGTGCGTCAGGCGGTTGCGGAAGTGGTCGGAAAGCCCCGGCGTGAAGACCTGCGTCTTGGCTTCGAGGCGCCGGAAAGCGCGGGTATGCACTACGCGGTCGCGATCGCGCTGGAAACAATTTCGATACGGATGTTCGGGCTCGGGATATCGCCGCCCGCGGCTCTGATTCACCGGAAACCGCAGCCGGGCTAGCATCCCTCAGCCGCTGGTTCCCCGACCATGAGATTCGGCGTTATGGTGAAACCGCTTGCTAACGGGGCGCCCTCTGGGCCCGGCTCCGATCGGAGCCACGACTGTAAGGGAGTGTTTTCCAGCAACAGAACCACCCGGCAGCCGCTAGTTCATCATCTCGCCGAGAATGGTGAGCGCGATCTGTCCCACCGACCCCGGTTGCGAGCGCAGCGGCTCCAGAAGTTTTCTGGCCTCGGCCGGCTTCTTGTTCGCCAGGTATCTCGCCAGCGTGATGGTGGCCTGCTCGGACGAAACGAATACCGTGGGGTGCGCGATAAGATCGCGCAGCATGCCCTCGCCCTGAGTGTCGCGTCCGTCGGAAAAATAGATCTGCGCCAGCGACAGCTTGGCCAGCGAAGCGTACCTGGCGTCGCCCTTTTCCGCAGCCTCCTGGAAACTCTTCTCGGCTTGCGCGAGGTTGCCCTGATCGGCCAGAATCGAGCCCAGGTAGTACTGCGCCACCTCGCCCTCCATGCTGCCCGAATACTTGTTCTTCAGGTCGCTGAAAACCTTGATGGCCTCTTTGTCCTTGGCATCCTGCGTGGGGAAGGACAGACCGCCGGTCGCGGACACGCCGCCCACCCCCGCTTCCTGCACCTCGATGGCATGCGCCAGGGCCGCTTCGCGCGCCACGTGCTCGCGCCCCGCATAAATCAGATAGCCGGCGATCAGCACCGCCACTCCCAGCGCGATGCCGCCATAGCGGACGAGCTCTTGCCGGTGCTCGTCAAAGAAAGTAACGGTGTGTTCGACTTCAAGGGCGAACTTGTCGGTCTTGAGCTCTTTTCGGGTAATTCTTGCCACTGAAACCTCAGGTAATCTTGGAAACTTCTATCGTATCATGGCAACAGGCCCGCCGCTTATGTTCCTGAAAATCCTCGCCCATCCGGTCTTCACCAATCTCAATTTCCACATGCCCATGATCGTGGATCTTTCCCACCCGCTGGTCATGTTGCGGGGGGAGAACGGGTCCGGCAAATCCACGCTGCTGCATTCGATCCACTATGCGCTGCGCGGCCAGAGCGTGGACGGCTACGTTTACCGGCTAGACCCAGGCAAGGTGAAGATTGGCGAAAGTTACCTGTTCGATGCGGAACAGCACAATCCCCGGCAGCAGCTCGATCTCTTCAAGAATCAGCCCGAGATGCTCGAGTTTTTGCGCATGGCAAGCCACGGACAAGTGATGCTGTCGTTGTTCCGCGAGAGCTTCCCGAAGCTGCCCGAAGGGTCGATCCTGCTGCTGGACGAGCCGGAGATGGCGCTATCGGTATCCAATCAGCGCCGCATCCTCAAGATGCTCCAGGAACTGGTGGATCAGAGGCATCTGCGCATCGTATGCGCCACGCATTCGCCGGCGCTGCTCGACGCCGGAGAAACCTACGTGATCGATTTGGACCGCCACATCAACAAGAACGTGATGCCATCCGACCTGGGCGTGGAAGGCGCGAGCACCATTCAGTAATCCCATTCAATAATTATGATGACGTGCTGCCCGGAGATCGAACGGCTGATGGACCGCGACCTGATTCGCCACGCCCAGCCCTATCAACTATCGAACGGAACGATTATCACCGAGATCGACACGGAGTACTTCCTGGTATTTGGAGACGACCGCCATCAATTCGCGGGGCTGAATTACTGTCCGTTCTGCGGGAGGGTGCTGTCGAGACAGTTGTGGAATCTGGAGAAGAAGAAATGAAGGCTTCGACGCAGAGACGCTGAGGCGCAGAGATAAGCGCAGAGAAGAAAGATCTTCAACCTGTTTGAGTTTTCTCTGCGTGGCCTCTGCGTCTTCGCGTCTCTGCGTCGAAAAACTCTTCACGCCACCATCTTTTTCAGGTTTCTCCCGCAGATCGCACTGGCTTCCAGCTTATTTCCGTTTGGGCCCTGCCAGTGCGTCTCCAGGCTGATCCATCCGCGGTAACGGTCGCGCGTCAGAGCTTCCATCTGGCCGGTCCAATCCACGGCGCCTGTGCCCAATTCCAGCCATTCCGCCTTGTGATTCTCCACGCGGCAATCTTTGGCGTGTACGTGCGCGATGCGTCCGGGTGGAATCCGGCCGTATCCTTCGGGGTACGGATTTTCACCAGCGACCAGCGCGTTGGCGGGGTCCCAAACCACCTTCAGATTCGGGTGATCGAGCGCCTCCAGCAGCCGCGCCGTTTCTTCGCCCGTGCCGATGTTGCAGGCGTGCTCATTCTCAATGCCGATGGTTACGCCGTGCCCGGCCGCCTGACGGGCCAGCCCGTCGAGCGCCTCCACGATGCGGTCGAAGCAGGCTTCCGGCTGCACGGTGCGCCAGTACGAGAAGACGCGGATGATGCGCGCGCCGGTCCGCGCGGCGATCTCAAACGCCCGCGTGGCGAGGCGCGGCTGATCGGCGAATGTGTGCTTGGCGGCGAACATGTCCTGCTGGAAGCGCTGGTCGACTTCGGGCGCGTCGGGCAGCACGCACTTGAGCAGCGGCGAGGCGATGGAGAGAATTTCGAGTCCATGGCCGCGCGCGATCGCCACCGCGCGCCCGATCTCATCGTCGGAAAGATCCATCACGTTTTTGCCGAGGAGCATGCGCAGTTCGGCGCCGGTCATGCCAACTTCGGCCATGGCGCGCGCGGCAATTTCCAGGTCGGGAGAGAATTCGTCGGTGATGGCGGCAATGGGGAAACGGTCGGGCATCGAGATTCATTATAAGGGGAAGTTCTTTTTCGACGCAGAGACGCGGAGACGCCGAGATAAGCGCAGAGCGGAAACCCTTCTTAAGTATTCTCCGCGTTGCCTCCGCGTCTCGGCGTCTCTGCGTCGAAAAAACGCCCCCTCTCTCCCCAATCCCAATGCGAGAATATGCGTATGCCATCGATCGCCAGCTCTGTCTCCAATGTCCCCCATTCCCGCATCCGCGAACTGGCGGAGATCGCCATGTCCATGGACGGCGTGCTGCGGCTCTACTTCGGCGAATCGAATCTGCCTACGCCCGATTACATCAAGCAGGCGGCGTTGCGCGCCATCAACGAGGGCTACACGTTCTACACCGAAAATGCCGGACTTCCGTCGTTGCGCCGCGCGCTGGCGGATTATTACAAAAGATTGCAAGCGGTGGATCTCGACCCCGCGCGCGAGATCGTAGTGACCGCTTCGGGCGTGCAGGCGCTCAATCTGGGCATCCGCTGCGCGCTCGATCCGGGCGACGAGGCCATCGTGCTTACGCCGGCATGGCCCAACGGCAGCGCCAACGCGATGCTGTGCAATGCGGTGGTGCACGAGATTCCGCACCCGCTGTGCGGCGAGCGCTACCGCATCGATTTCGACGCGCTCGAGAGGACCGTCAACGCGCGCACGCGGCTGATCGTCTACACGTCGCCGTCGAATCCGTTGGGCTGGGTGGCGACGGAACAGGAGCAGCGCGGGCTGCTCGATTTCGCGCGGCGCCACGGGCTGTGGCTGCTCGCGGACGAGGTATACGACCGGCTTTATTATGGCGGCGGGCAGCCGGGGGAAGCGGGCCTGGGCGAAGCGGCGCCGTCGATTCTGCGCCAGGCCACGCGCGACGACGCAGTGATGGTAGTGCACTCTTTTTCCAAGAGCTATTGCATGACGGGTTGGCGCCTGGGCTATTTGATCGCGCGCCGCGACCTGGCTGCGAAAGCCACGCAGATCAACGAATTCGTTGTGTCCTGCGCGCCCACCTTCACGCAGAAGGCTGGCGAGGCCGCGCTGGCCGAAGGCGAACCCGAGCTGCTCCGCATGCTGGAGCGCCTCAAGGAAAGCCGCGATTTGTGTCTAAGCGCGCTGGACGGAATCGCTGGCATCACCGTCCCGAAACCCGATGGCGCGTTCTATCTGTTTCCGCGCATCGACGGGCTCACCGATTCGTTCGCGTTCTGCCTCCGTCTGCTCGAAGAGACGCGCGTGGGTCTCGCGCCAGGCGTGGCGTTCGGCGCAGGCGGTGAAGGATCGGTGCGGATTTGCTATGCTGCGGAACGGTCGATTCTGGAGCCGGCGATGGAACGGCTCACGAAATTCCTCGGCGCCGGAAGATAAATCGGGGGATCGATCGGAGGATCAAGCAATGCGCGGCTTCAAGCAATTCATGATGCGCGGCAACGTGGTGGAGCTTGCCGTTGCGGTGGTGGTAGGCGGGGCGTTCGGAGCGGTGGTCACGGCGCTGGTCAAAGACCTCATCACGCCGTTGATCGCCGCCATCTTCGGCAAGCCCGATTTTTCGGCAATCTTCTTCACCATTCATAACAGCCGTTTCCCGGTGGGCGATTTCATCAACGCGCTGGTGACGTTCCTGATGGTCGGGTCGGCGGTCTACTTCCTGGTCGTGCTGCCCATCAACGCGCTGATCGCCCGCATGCGCCGCGGCGAGGCGGCGCCCGACCCAACCACCAAGAAGTGTCCCGAGTGCCTCAGCGAGGTGCCGATCGCCGCACGCCGCTGCGCATTCTGTACCAGCGCGTTGCTACCATAAGGTACGTGCCAACGCGCCTATACGACCTGGACCCTGGCGCGGACTGCCCCGAGGTAGTCCGCATGATCGTGGAGATCCCCAAAAACTCCAGCAACAAGTACGAATACGATGGCGAACTAGGCCTCTTTCGCCTGGACCGTGCGCTCTACTCGCCTTTGCATTACCCCGGCGATTACGGATTCATACCGGGCACGCTGGCGTCGGACCGCGATCCGTTAGACGTGCTGGCGATCGTGGACGACGCGAGTTTCACGGGCGTGCTGATGTCGGTGCGCCCGGTCGGCATGCTCGACATGGTGGACAACAACGAGCAGGACCAGAAGATTCTCGCGGTTCCGAATCGCAACCCGCGCTTCGACCAGATTCACACCATCGACCAGGTGTTCCCGCACAAGCTGCGGGAGATTGAGCACTTCTTTGCGATCTATAAAGAGCTGGAAGGCAAGACCACGAAAATGCTCGGCTGGCGAGGGCCGCGGGAAGCGCGCGAGCTGATACGGAAAACGCGAGAGGCGTATTTGGAAGCGCACCCGGAGAAGAAGGAATAGGACTGCCTTTTTCGACGCAGAGACGCTGAGACGCAGAGGCTACGCAGAGAACACCATATAAAATAAATGTCTTCTCTGCGTGACCTCAGCGTCTTCGCGTCTCTGCGTCGAGATCTTCTTTGGCGCGGTCAAAGAGATGTTGGCGGAGCGAGGCGGGCAGATTCAGCCATTGGTTTTTGGGCATCAGCCGCCGAAGGTCATGCGAGCCAACTCTTCCCGAAGCCTCTTGGTTTCCGCTGGGTCTGCCGACCGTTGGAAACGATCGGCCAGGGGAAAAAACTCGGCCTGGCGTTGCTTATGCGCAGCGATGCCGTCGCTGATGAGGTCCACGAGTGCACGATTCTGGCTGGCCCGGCACGCATCGGCGATGTTGTTAACCTCGCCCGCAATCTCGTGAGGAAGACTAACGCATCGGCGCACGACCGGTTCCGGACTGGTGGTGGACCGCATCTTCACCACAATACACCAGAAGGCATCAACACGCGCTAACTATACTTTGCCCGGCAAAGTAAAGTAAAACGTGGCGCCTTTGCCCAGGGCGGATTCCACCCAGATGCGTCCCTCGTGACGGCTCACGATCTTCCGGCAAATGGCCAGGCCCATGCCGCTGCCGGAGCTCTTGTCGCGCGGCTCGAGGCATCGGAAGATGCCGAAAATCTTCTCCGCATACTGAGGCTCGATGCCGATTCCGTTGTCGCGCACCGAGAAAAGCCACTCATCGGCGTGTTGGCTCTCCGCCGTAATGTGTATGCGGGGCGCTTCTTCGGTTCGATATTTGATGGAGTTGACCAGCAGATTCTGGAACAGCCGCGTCAACTGGACGAGATCTCCCCTTACCCACGGCAGCGGCCCCCGCGTCAGCACGGCCCCGCTCTCTTCAATCAGGGAGTGTAGATTGCGGATGGCGTCATCGAGGGCTTCGTCGCAATTCATGCGCGTGAAGAAGTCGGCGCCGCGGGCATCCACGCGCGAAAAATCCAGCAGATCGTGGATGAGGTTCTGCATGCGCTCCGAGCCTTCCACGATGAATTTGATGAACTGGTCGGCGTCGCCGGCAAGCTGCCCCCGGTAGCGCTTGGCGAGCAACTGGGCATAGATGGAGACGGTGCGCAGGGGCTCCTGCAAATCGTGGCTCGCGATATAGGCGAACTGCTGCAGCTCCTCGTTCGAGCGCATTAACGCCTCGGTTCGCTCCAGAACGCGCTCTTCCAGGTTGGCGTTCAGCTCGCGGATGCGCTCCTCGGTTTTTTTGCGCTCGCTGATGTCCCGGATGGAACAGGTGACAACTACGCCATCCTCTGTGTGCAGCGGGCTGAAGCTGAATTCGGCTTGAAACGGATCGCGGCCCTCGGGAAAAACGTGCAGGTCGATTCCCCGTACGACGGGCTGAACCTTGGGCGTTCCAAAATCGTCATCCCAACCGGGAAGAAGCCGGTATTCCCAGCCGGGCGCCAGCGCGCGGATGTTCCTCGAGACCAGCTTGTCGCGCCGGCAGTTGAACAGGATTTCGGTCTGCGAATTGACCATCACGATCTCGCCGTCCTCGCGGCACACCACCATCGCGTCGGGGGCCGCTTCCAGCAGCGATCGAAACTTCTGCTCGGCCTTTTGCAGCACTTCGGCCTGTTTCCGCAAGGCGTTGGCCTGTACCTGCAGCTTGGCGTTACTGCGGCTGAGCTCTACGAATACCGCCACCTTCGAGCGCAGCACCTCCGGTACGATTGGCTTGAACAGAAAATCCACAGCGCCCAGATCGTACCCGCGAAACAGGTGCTCTTCATTGCGATAGCCGGTGAGGAAAAGAATCGGGATTTGCTTCGATCGCGGACGGCTGCGGATCAGCTCGGCGGTTTCAAAGCCGTCCATTTCGGGCATTCGCACGTCCAGCAGGATGGCCGCGAAATCGTTGTCGAGAAGATGGCGGAGAGCCTCCCTCCCGGATTTCGCCAGCACCAACTGCTCGCCCAAACCGCCGAGAGCCGCCTCCAGCGCCACAAGGTTTTCCGGCGTATCGTCCACCAGTAGAATCTTAATCCTCGGTTCCACGGCGGGGTCCTGAACCACTTGTGTTGCGTTGGCGGCCATTTGCTGCGCTCCTATCTGCCCGCGGTCAGCGCGTTCTGCGAGGGCTCATGGCTGCGCACCAGCCACACGCGCAGCACCGAGAACAACTGGTCCAGGTCAACCGGTTTGGTGATGTAATCGGAGGCGCCGGCTTCGATGCACTTGGCGCGGTCTCCCTTCATCGCCTTCGCGGTCACGGCGATAATGGGCAGCGTCCGGAACTCCGGAATCTGCCGGATCGCGCGCATGGTTTCGTAGCCGTCCATCTCCGGCATCATGATATCCATAAGGACGCCGTCCACGCCAGGCGTCTTCAGAAGAGTCTCGATGCCGGCGCGCCCATTCTCGGCGTGAACCACCTGCAGATTATGCTGCTCCAGGACGCTGGTCAGCGCGAAAATGTTGCGAAGGTCGTCGTCCACCACCAGCACCTTCTTGCCCGCCAGCGTCACGTCGCTCCGCCGCACGGCGGTCAGCACTTCCTTTTGGTCTTCGGAAAGGTCGGCCTCCGCCCGATGCAGCAGCAGCACGGTCTCTTCCAGCAGCCGTTCGTTCGACTCCGCAAAGCGGGTCACGCCCCCCCGCGCGAGCCGCCGGATCTGTTGCTCCAGCTCCGGGGTGAGATTGCGCATCCCGGAAAGAACGATGGGCGGCGTGTGCGGGCTGGTCTCCGCCTGGATCTCTTCCGCCAGCTGCACCGCCGGAATATCGGCTAAGCGAAGGTCGATCACCAGACCGTCCAGGTACTGCTGTTTCACCACCGCCAGGGCCTCTCCACCAGACCCCACGGCAATAATCTCAACATCGTTTCCGCCCAGCGACTCCTGCCAGCCGGCGCGGCGGGCTTCATCGGTCGTCACGATCAGCAGCTTCTTGGTGCGCCGCTGCAGGGATTGATGGATGGTGTCGAACGCCGCGTTCAGGTTGTCTTTGGTGATGGATTTTTCCAGGTAACTCATGGCGCCCAGGGCCAGGCCGCGCCGCCGGTTTTCATCGCCGCTGATGACGTGCACCGGAATGTGCCGCGTAGCCGGATCGTGCTTCAGCCGGTCGAGAATAGTCCAGCCGGCCATGTCGGGCAATGTAATGTCGAGCGTAATGGCGTTGGGATTGAACTCGCGAGCAAGGCTAAGCGCGGTTGCGCCCCTCAGCGCAACCAGAGCCCGGATGCCCCGGTCGTGCGCCAGGTCCATCAGGATGCGGGCAAACGTGACGTCGTCTTCGATAATCAACAAAACCGGATCGCCGGTGTGAATCAGGTTCCGGTCGTCGTCGATTTCGATATCGTGTACCACTACGGCCGCCGTAGCCGGCGAGGACGGCAGGATCATGTCCACGGATTTGTCGCCGGACACGCCCGCCCCGTTGTCGGCGATGGCCACGGATCGTGCTTCGATGGCCGGAACAATTTGCGGCGATTCGGTCTTGGCCGTCGATACCTGGGCGACGTAGGTTTGCGGAAGATATAGCGTAAACGTGCTGCCCGTTCCGGGGGCGCTTTGCAGGCGGATCTCGCCGCCCAGCAGGCGCGTGAGCTCCCGGCTGATGGACAGGCCCAGGCCGGTGCCGCCGTACTTCCGGCTGGTCGTGCCGTCGGCTTGTTGGAATGCCTCGAAGATGATGCGCTGCTTGTCTTGCGGAATGCCGATGCCGGTATCGGTGACCGAGAACGCAATCACCGATTTCACCCGATTGAGGACGGTGTGAGTCGCGCTCCATCCCGAGGTGGCGCGCTCCATCCGCAGCTGCACCGTTCCGTGTTCGGTGAACTTCAGCGCATTGGACAGCAGGTTCTTGAGCACCTGTTGCAACCGTTTGGCATCGGTGATGATCGTGTCCGCGGGCAGGTTGTCGGCCAGGTCGATGGAAAGCTCGAGCCCCTTTCCTTCGGCCACGTGGCGGAACGTGCGCAGGCTGAGGTCGCGCAGCTCGGTGAAGCGGACACTGCCCACTTCCACGTCCATCTTTCCGGACTCGATCTTGCTCAGGTCCAGAATGTCGTTGATCAGCGCCAGCAGGTCGGTCCCGGACGAGTGAATGGTTTCAGCGTACTTCACCTGCTTGTGGGTCAGAGTGCTGTCGGTATTTTCCGCCAGCATCTGCGCCAGAATCAGCAGGTTGTTGAGCGGCGTGCGTAACTCGTGACTCATGTTGGCTAGGAACTCGCTCTTGTACTTGGAGGTGAGCGACAACTGTTCGGCCTTCTCTTCCAACGCCGCCTTGGCCTGCTCCACCTCGCGGTTCTTGGTTTCCACCTCGTTCTTCTGCTCGGCCAGCAGGTGGGCTTTCTCTTCCAGCTCGGCATTGGTTTTCTGCAGTTGCTCGGCCAGCGCCTGGCTCTGTTTCAACAGTTGCTCGGTACGCATGGTAGCTGCAATCGTGTTCAGCACGATGCCGATACCCTGCGTCAGTTGATCGAGAAATGCCAGGTTGACGTCAGTGAAGTGCCGGAATGAGGCTAGCTCGATGACCGCCCGCGCTTCACCCTCGAAGAGCACCGGCAGCACCACGATGCTGAGCGGTGTCCCTTCGCCCAAGCTCGAGGTGATTTTGACGTAGTCCTTCGGAACATCGGTAACCAGGATGCGGCGCTTTTCGAGGCCGCACTGCCCTACCAGTCCCTGGCCCATACCGAACTGGGCTTTAACGCTGTCGTTCGAGCCATAGGCCGCGAGCAGCTTCAGGGATTCCGATTCGTCGCTGGAATCGGCGACATAAAATGTTCCGAGCTGCGCGCCCACCAGGGGAGTCAGTTCGGACAGAAGCGATCGGGCTACCGTCAACAGGTCGCGCTGGCCTTGCATCATGCCGGTAAACTTGGCGATGTTTGTCTTCAGCCAGTCCTGATCGGTGTTCTTGCGCGTGGTCTCGGCAAGGTTGACAATCATCTCGTTGATGTTGTCTTTCAGGGCGGCCACTTCACCCAGGGCTTCCACCGCGATCGACCGGGTCAGGTCGCCCTTGGTGACAGCCGTAGCGACATCGGCGATCGCGCGGACCTGGGTAGTCAGGTTGGCGGCGAGCTGGTTGACGTTGTCCGTCAGGTCGCGCCAGATTCCGGCCGCGCCGGGTACCAGCGCCTGGCCGCCCAGTTTGCCTTCGATGCCAACCTCGCGGGCCACGTTGCTCACCTGGTCCGCGAACACCGCCAGGGTGTCGATCATTCCATTGATGGTGTCCGCTAGCTCGGCAATCTCGCCCTTGGTCTCCAGCACCAGCTTGCGTTTCAAGTTGCCGTTAGCTACGTCAGTGACCACCTTGGCGATGCCGCGGACCTGGGTAGTGAGGTTGGCGGCCATGAAATTCACGTTGTCAGTCAAATCCTTCCACGTGCCGGCCACTCCGCGCACCTCGGCCTGGCCGCCCAGCTTGCCCTCGGTGCCCACTTCACGCGCCACGCGGGTCACCTCCGAGGCAAAGCTGTTGAGCTGATCGACCATAGTGTTGATGGTGTCTTTCAGCTCGAGAATTTCTCCCTGCACATCCACCGTGATCTTGCGGCTCAAGTTCCCATTGGCCACCGCGGTGGTTACCTGGGCGATGTTGCGCACCTGGGCCGTCAGGTTGCCCGCCATGGAATTGACGCTGTCAGTCAAGTCTTTCCACGTGCCGGCCACGCCGCGCACTTCGGCCTGGCCGCCCAGCTTGCCCTCTGTGCCCACTTCGCGCGCCACGCGCGTCACCTCGGCCGCAAAGGAGCTGAGCTGATCGACCATGGTGTTGACGGTGTTCTTCACTTCCAGAATCTCGCCGCGGACATCCACGGTGATCTTGCGCGAGAGATCGCCTTTGGCGACCGCTGTAGTTACTTCGGCGATGTTGCGCACCTGCGTGGTCAGGTTGGCCGCCATGGAATTGACGCTGTCGGTAAGATCCTTCCAGGTGCCGGCGACGCCCTTCACAGCGGCCTGGCCGCCCAGCTTGCCTTCGGTACCCACCTCGCGCGCCACGCGAGTCACCTCAGACGCGAATGAGCTGAGCTGGTCCACCATCGTATTGATGGTGTTCTTGAGCTCCAGAATTTCGCCGCGCGCATCCACCGTGATCTTAGTAGTCAGATCGCCCTTGGCCACGGCCGTAGTTACGCCCGCGATGTTACGCACCTGATTAGTCAGGTTGCTGGCCATGGAGTTTACCGAGTCAGTCAAATCCTTCCAGGTTCCAGCCACGCCGCGCACGTCCGCCTGGCCTCCGAGCTTTCCTTCGGTACCCACCTCGCGCGCCACGCGAGTGACTTCACCCGCGAATGCATTGAGCTGGTCGACCATGGTGTTGACTGTGTTCTTCACTTCCAGAATTTCACCGCGGACATCCACTGTGATCTTGCGCGACAGGTCGCCTTTCGCGACTGCCGTTGTTACTTCCGCGATGTTGCGCACCTGCGTGGTCAGGTTGGCCGCCATGGAATTGACGCTGTCTGTGAGATCTTTCCAGGTGCCCGCGACGCCTCTCACATCGGCCTGGCCGCCGAGTTTGCCTTCGGTACCCACCTCGCGCGCCACGCGAGTTACTTCCGACGCGAACGAGCTGAGCTGGTCCACCATCGTATTGATAGTGTTCTTCAGTTCCAGAATTTCGCCGAGCACATCCACAGTGATCTTGCGGCTCAAGTCGCCCCTGGCCACCGCGGTGGTCACTTCGGCGATGTTTCGAACCTGAGCCGTGAGGTTGCCGGCCATGGAGTTCACGCTGTCCGTCAAATCCTTCCAGGTGCCCGCGACGCCGCGCACATCCGCCTGGCCCCCGAGTTTGCCTTCGGTGCCCACCTCGCGCGCCACGCGCGTCACCTCAGACGCGAATGAGCTGAGCTGATCCACCATCGTATTGATGGTGTTCTTGAGCTCCAGAATTTCGCCGCGCACATCCACCGTGATTTTGCGGCTCAGGTCGCCCCTCGCCACCGCCGTAGTGACTTCGGCGATGTTACGGACCTGGTTAGTGAGGTTGCTGGCCATGGAGTTGACCGAGTCGGTCAAATCCTTCCACGTTCCCGCAACGCCTTTCACTTCCGCCTGCCCGCCCAGCTTGCCTTCTGTGCCCACTTCACGAGCCACGCGAGTGACTTCTCCGGCGAAAGCGTTGAGCTGATCGACCATCGTATTGATGGTGTTCTTCAGTTCCAGAATTTCGCCGCGCACATCCACCGTGATCTTTCGCGATAGGTCGCCATTGGCCACGGCCGTGGTCACCTGCGCGATGTTGCGCACCTGCGCAGTGAGGTTGCCGGCCATGGAATTGACGCTGTCCGTGAGGTCTTTCCACACGCCGCCGACGCCTACTACCTCGGCTTGGCCACCCAGTTCGCCCTCGGTACCCACTTCGCGCGCCACGCGCGTTACTTCGGACGCAAATCCATTCAACTGGTCCACCATGGTGTTGATGGTGTTCTTGAGCTCCAGAATTTCGCCCTGCACATCCACCGTGATTTTGCGCGAAAGGTCGCCGTTGGCAACGGCCGTAGTGACTTCGGCGATGTTGCGCACCTGGGCCGTCAGGTTGCCGGCCATGGAGTTGACGCTATCGGTGAGATCTTTCCAGACGCCGCCGACGCCTTTCACCTGTGCCTGGCCGCCGAGCTTGCCTTCGGTACCCACCTCGCGCGCCACGCGCGTCACTTCCGATGCAAAGCTGTTGAGCTGGTCCACCATGATGTTGACAGTGTTCTTCAGCTCCAGAATCTCGCCGCGGGCGTCCACCGTAATTTTGGTGGAGAGATCGCCCCTGGCCACGGCCGTGGTGACTCCGGCGATGTTGCGCACCTGGTTGGTCAGGTTGCCGGCCATGGAGTTCACGCTCTCCGTCAAGTCCTTCCACGTGCCGGCGACGCCCTTCACTTCCGCCTGGCCGCCCAGCTTACCGTCCGTACCCACTTCGCGCGCCACGCGCGTCACTTCCGACGCGAACGAGCCAAGCTGATCCACCATGGTGTTGATGGTGTTCTTCAGTTCCAGAATCTCGCCGCGCACCGCCACCGTAATCTTGCGGGATAGGTCGCCGTTCGCCACCGCGGTGGTCACTTCGGCGATGTTCCGCACCTGGCCGGTGAGATTGCCCGCCATGGAATTCACGCTGTCGGTCAAATCTTTCCACGTGCCCGCCACGCCGCGCACATCCGCCTGGCCGCCCAGGATTCCCTCCGTGCCCACCTCGCGCGCCACGCGCGTCACTTCCGAAGCGAACGCATTGAGCTGATCCACCATCGTATTGATAGTGTTCTTGAGCTCCAGAATTTCGCCGCGCACATCCACCGTGATCTTTCGCGAAAGGTCGCCGTTGGCCACCGCCGTAGTCACCTCGGCGATGTTTCGGACTTGAGCCGTCAGGTTGCCCGCCATCGAGTTGACGCTGTCCGTCAGGTCCTTCCAGACACCGGCGACGCCTTTCACTTCCGCCTGTCCGCCAAGCTCGCCCTCGGTTCCCACTTCGCGCGCCACACGCGTCACTTCCGACGCGAACGAGCCGAGTTGATCCACCATCGTATTGATGGTGTTCTTGAGCTCGAGAATCTCGCCCTGGACGTCTACCGTGATCTTGCGGGAGAGATCGCCATTCGCCACCGCGGTGGTGACCTCGGCGATGTTGCGCACCTGGGCCGTCAGGTTGCCAGCCATGGAGTTGACGCTGTCCGTCAAGTCCTTCCACACGCCGCCCACGCCTTTCACCACGGCCTGGCCGCCGAGTTTGCCCTCGGTGCCAACCTCGCGCGCTACGCGCGTCACTTCCGACGCGAACGAATTCAACTGCGCCACCATGGTGTTGACCACGCGCGCCGTGTGCAGGAACTCGCCCTTGAGCGAGCGGCCGTCCACTTCGAGCGCCATGGTTTGCGACAGGTCGCCCTTAGCCACCGACCCGATCACTCGCGCGACTTCCGTGGAGGGCTGCACCAGGTCTCCAATCAGCCCGTTGACCGAATCGAGACACTCCGCCCAGCGCCCCGACGCGGAACCCAGGCTGGCGCGCTGGTTGATCTTGCCTTCTTTGCCGACCGCACTGCTGATGCGCGAGAACTCACTCGCCATACGCTCATTGAGCTTGAAAATATCGTTGAGCGTGTCCGCGATTTTGCCCGCCAATCCGGTTTGATCAACCGGCAATCGGGCTGAGAAATCGCCGTCTCTGAAAGCGATCAAGGTCTTCAGCAAAGTGCTGGCATCGAGCGCGTCGGTAACGAATTCAGATGGCATAGCAAACTCCTTAGACTCCATTGGATTGGGCCTTTCCCTGCAACATTTCTTGGAACACTGCTCCCAGACTCAGAAACTGCTCCAGATTGGAGGGCTTTCGCAGAAAGCGCGCGGCCCCAAGCTCACTGGCCACAATCTGGTCTCGAGGCGAGTCTGACGAGGTCAAAACCACTACCGGAATGCGGGCGAGCCGTTTCGTCTCGCGAAGCCGCTGTAGAATCTCGATGCCGTCGTGGCGCGGCAGGTTGAGGTCGAGGATGATGAGGCTCAGTTGGGTGTCGTCGAGCGCTTCCTCTTGGGAAATGATGTGCAAAACTTCCTGGCCTTCCGCGGCCACTTGAATCGGGACGTCGATCCCATATTCCTCAAGCGCGGCGCGAATCAGGTAGACATCCGCCGGGTGGTCTTCCGCAAGCAGGATTTTAGGCATGACGCTGGCGCCTTTCGTAGCTAATGGCCAGTCTTGAAAAAGATGCGCGCCGTGCAATTCTTGCATCCCGGAACAGTGCAACACGTGTCATTGTAAAACTCCACCCATCTCCCGCTCGGTCCGGCGGCCTGTTAGCCAGCTTCAGCCAACATCCTGAACCGCGCGGCAATCTGTACGGTAACGCCCGGAAGAGCCAACATATAGCACGCTTGCGACCATTCGAATCGTATCCACGGTAAAAGGTAGCTCGGGATATACATATTGCCGTAACCCTGAGCTGTCGTCGCTCTGATCGGAGCCGGGAGCGTCAGCAAAGCGATACTCACGATAGCACCGAATCGCGCTGGCGAGTCCCGTAATGCCACTTCTTCGGAACGGCGTCTCGGTTGCTATGAGCCGCTGGGACAGAATGACTGACACCGGGGCGTGGAGAGTATTGATCATCGAGGACGACCGCATCGACCGCGAAATCTACAAGCGGCGGCTTCGGCATTCGACGCCCTTTCACTTTGAATTCGCCGAATCCGATTCCGCCGCCGACGGGATCGAAATGTCGAATAGGTGGTCGCCGGATTGTATTTTGCTGGATTTCAGCCTGCCCGATATGGATGGCCTCGAAGTGCTGCCCCGGCTCCGCGGCCGGAATGATCGCCTTCCCTGCGCCGTGGTTATGCTTACCGCGTTCGGCGGCGAAGAACTGGCGGTCCATGCCATGAAGAGTGGCGCGATGGACTATCTGCCGAAGGGGCAGTTGGCCGCGGAAGGTCTGCCGCACACCGTGGTGAGCGCCATCGAGAGATTTCAGATGCAGCAACGGAGTGACGAGCAAAGATCCGCGCTGGCGACTAACACGCGACAATATCAGACTCTGCTCGAGGCCATACCCCAAATGGTTTGGATGGCCAACGCCGAAGGCCGCGTGCAGTACGCCAACTGCCAATGGTCCGAATACACGGGACTGAGCATCGAACAGGCTGGCCGATGCGGATGGAAAGGCCTGATCCATCCGGACGATCGGAAACGGACCTGGAGGGCATGGAGCCAGGCGCGTCAGGCCGGTTCGGTCTTTGAGATAGAGCACCGGCTGAAGAGGGCGGCGGATGGCAGCTACCGGTGGCAACTGGTTCGGGCAGTCCCCGTCCACGGCCGCGGCGGGCAGGTCGCGAACTGGTTCGGAACCTGTACCGAAATCGAGAGCTGTAAGCAGGCTGAGACAGTCAATCTGCAAAAGGAAAAAGTTCAGACTATTGGTCAGCTTGCGGCAGGAGTGGCGCACGATTTCAACAATCTGTTGGTGGCCATTCTCGGCGGCGCGAGCTACGTCATGGAGACTCTGCCGCCCCACCATCCGGCGCAGAAGATGTTGCAGGGCGTGGTTCAGGCCGGCGAGCGTGCGGCTGTGCTCACCGGCAAAATGCTCGCGTATGCGGGCAAGGGCAACCAGTGTATCGAGCCGACCGATCTCAACCAGCTTGTCCGCGACGCCTGCGACTCTCTGCGGGCCTCCATTCCGAAGACGATTCGCCTCCACATCCCCCGCGGACGGGATTTGCCTCCTGTGACGACCGATTCCCGGCAGATGCGGCAGGTGATTGTGGATCTGGTGATAAACGCCGTGGAAGCGATCGGCGAAGGCGCCGCCGGCACGATTTCGGTCCGCACCGGAACCATGGAAGTGGGTGAGGGATCCACGGCGGCGGTCATGGCCGGCAAGTACGTGGTGCTGGAAGTGCGGGATACGGGATGCGGCATGAATGAGGAGATTCAGAAGAAGATTTTCGACCCCTTCTTCACGACGAAATTCATGGGCCGCGGGCTGGGCCTGGCGGCCGTGTATGGCTTCGTTCGAAGCAATGGGGGCGACGTACAGGTGGACAGCGCGCCTGACAAGGGCTCCTGCTTCCGAATCTTCCTGCCCGCGAGGCCGGGTGAAGCGCGGTCGCGCCGCGAAGCAGGCTCAAGGCGCGAAGCAGAGTCACGCGATATGGCGTGGTGACCGAGCCGATTATGCCTGGACGATCCAAACCATCGAACGTCCTGCGCGTTCCGCCGCACCGTCCCGCTGCGGGCGAATGGGCGGACGACGACACTTGCGTGCAACTGAATGCCGACGCCCTCCACGACCTGGTCGGGCCCGTGAACCAGATGCGCTCGATGGCGGATTTGATCCTGAAGAGACATCGAGGCCAGCTGGATGACGAGGATGAAACCCTGTTTGGGTTCTTGCAGACGTCTTCGGACCGGCTTCAGAATCTGCTGTCCGGGCTCCGAACTTATACGCGAGTCGTTGGCCTGCGTCAGCCGTACCGCCATTTCGACGCCAACGCTATATTCGCCGGCGCACTGGCTGCGATACAGCAGACGATTGACCGGAACGAGGCCGTGGTGACCCACGACTCTCTCCCCGAGGTATACGGCGACCCCAGCCAGATTTGTTACATCTTCACCAGCCTTATCGAGAACTCCATCAAGTTCCGAAGCCAGCGCAGACCGGAAATCCATGTCACCGCCATCCCCGACGAACATTACCGGCTGTTTTCAGTTTGCGATAACGGTATCGGCATCGATCCCAGGCACTGCGAGCGAATTTTTGGGGTCTTCAAGCGCATCCATAACGACGCCTATCCAGGGGCGGGCATGGGGCTCGCGATTGCGAAGCGAATCATCGAGAGCCACGAGGGCAGGATCTGGGCGGAATCGCACCTCGGGCGCGGCGCCACTTTTTTCTTCGCGTTGCCCCGCGCTACAGGCGGCGCTCCAGTCGGGCTGCCTGGATCAAATGCCTGAGACAATGGAAGACCGCGTGCTCTCTTTTTTGTCACTCAAGTAGACCTTCCACAGATTGTCTACCAAGGGAACCCAGCGATATGTCAATGAGCAACAAGACCATTCTAGTCATCGACGACGAGCCGGAGCAAAGAGACCTGGTACGCACGATGCTGCGCCATGACACCTATACCATAGTTGAAGCTTCAGACTACGATGAAGGTCTGGCAGCCCAAAAGGCGTACCTCGGAGCAATTGACCTCGTCTTGATCGACGTAAGCTTGCCTGGCCGGAACGGCTACGAATTGTCCAAAGCCTTACTCGCTATTGAGCCGCATTTGAAGCTGCTTTTCGTATCCGGACATGCTGGGGCGGAGTTATGCAAGTTCTTCGCTATGCCAGTGACGGATGTGCATTTTCTGCAGAAGCCGTTTAACGCCGCGGAGCTTATCGAGCGTGTGAGATTCGTATTGGGATTGGCCGACCCGTTCGCCGGAAGTGCGACGGCGCGGTAACAAGCGACCCGGCGCAGCTCGGCGACCCACTCTGCAAACGCGTGTCAGACTGGCATCGCCGACGACTACGTCGCACACGCCATCCTTGTTCAGATCGGCCACAAAGATCGCTTCGGCGCCCCGCGAAGTGTAGGTGTATGGGCGCGCAGAATGTCCCACGAGAACTCCTTCACGTGAATCGCTCCCTTTGACCGGCCAGCGGCCACGTTCGGGGGCGGACCCTGGACTGCATTGTGTTTTCAAACATAGTGCGGAATCCTACATTCGCACGTTACAATAATGACATCCTCGGAGGAGAAGCGAATGCCTGCCCACATCATGGTGGTGGATGACGATGCGCAACAGAGGGCCGACCTGGCGGAAATGGTCGAGTCTTTTGGCTACCAGGTCACCACCGCGGTGGACGGTCGCGACGCTCTCGGCAAATTGGCAAGCTTGCAGGCAAGCGCCATCCTGACCGATCTCGTGATGCCGCGGATGGACGGAGTCGCGTTGCTGAAGCAGTTGACTGCGCGCGGCGACCTGACCCCCGCCGTGGTTCTCACCGGGTTTGGCAGCATCGACCAGGCGATTTCGGTTGTCCACGATCTGAAAGCCTTCTGGTTCCTCGAAAAACCCGTGCAGCCCAGCGTGTTGAGGACCTTATTGGAACGGGCAATTCTGCAGAACCAGCTCGTCAGGGAAACCGAGCGGCTGAACTCACAGCTCAGTTACCAGGGTATTCTAGGCGATCTGGTTGGCGATTCTCCGTGCATGAAGGAGGTCTTCTCCTTGATCCGGCAGGTGGCCCCAACCACGGCATCGGTGCTCATCAGCGGCGAAAGCGGCACCGGCAAAGAACTGGTGGCGCGCGCGATTCACAATTTGAGCCCGCGCTGCACGGGGCCGTTTGTGGCGGTGAATTGCGCCGCCTTGCCGGAAAGCCTGATGGAGAGCGAGCTTTTCGGTCATGAGAAAGGGGCGTTCACGGGCGCGGTGGAGCGCCGGGCGGGGTGTTTCGAGCAGGCCCAAAACGGCGCCTTGCTGCTCGATGAGATCGGCGATATGCCCATCGGCACGCAGGCCAAGCTTCTGCGCGTAATCGAAGAGTCGAAGGTGCGCCGCCTCGGCGGGACCGCCGACATCCCGATCTCGGTACGCGTGTTGGCCGCCACTAACCGGTCGCCGGAACAAGCGGTTCAGAATAAGCTGCTGCGCGAGGATCTGTATTACCGTTTGAACGTGTTCCACATTTCGCTGCCTCCGCTTCGCGACCGGAAGCAGGATATACCGTCGATAGCCGCAGCCCTGCTCCGCGATCTGAACCGGAAACACGGGTGTCGCGTGACCCATCTGAGCCAGGAGGTGCTCGACTCGTTCGCCGCGCGTTCCTGGCCCGGCAACGTACGCGAGCTACGAAACCAGATTGAGCGCGCGGTGATCATGGCGGCCGAGGGTGAGGTCCAGCTTCAGCACATTCCCGGCGCGGTGCGGGCGCTGCAGCCGGCGCAGCAGCCCGCACTCGCGAAGGCGGCCCCGGATGACGTGCTGCAGGTCGCCGTCGGAACCCGCTTGAGCGATGTGGAAGAAGCCTACGTGCGGCTGACCCTCAAGCACACCAGGAACAACAAGACGCGCGCTGCGGAGCTTTTGGGCCTCTGCCTGCGGACGCTGCACAATAAGCTGCGGTCGTATAAAGCCGAGGTTGGCGCCGCGGCTGCGGGCCGAAACGGATTCGATTAGCACCGTTGGCTCGTTGCGGAAGATCACTCCCTTACGGTCGTGGCTCCGTTCACGGGTAGTGTGAAGCAGAGCGTGGCGCCGCTTTCCGGCTGCGATTCGGCCCAGATGCGGCCGCCGTGCCGCTCCACAATCGCGCGGCAGATTGCGAGGCCCAGCCCCGCTCCCCAGCGTTCCTTGGCGTGCAGGCGCTCAAAGGGCGTAAAGATGCTCTCAAGGAAAGCTGCATCCACTCCAGGCCCGTTATCCCGCACGGTAAAGAGCCAGCTTTCCGCCTGCCTGGCTGCGCTTACGTGTATGCGCGGCGCCGCTTGGCCGCGATAGGCCAGAGCATTGCGCAGCAGATTCTCGAAAACCTGCATCAGGCGATCGGGATTACCAGTCAGTGAAGGCAACTCGCCGTAAGTCACTGCAGCGCCGCAGTCGCGCAGCTCTTTGTCCAGCTTCGCCAAGACGAGCCGCAGCAGGACATCCATGCGCGTGGCTTGGAAGGATGCCGCGTCCGTCTGAAGGGCCACGGAATAGCTGGCGAGGCCATCCAGCAGCAAATCGATTTGTCTGGCCCCTTCGACCAGGAAACCGAGCCGCTGTTCGAAGTTGGAATCCCGCGGCTGGCTAACGTCCTTGAGGAACAGCTCAGCGTTCGTCCGGACTGTGCGCGCGGAAGCTCGTAGGTCGTGACAGGCGCGCAAGAGAAACTCGCTGACTTCCCGATCCGATTGCAAGCGCGCCATTTGTGCTACGTCCTCTCTGGTCTAGGTGCGCAATGGCAGGGCATGGCCCCGCTCCACTTTACTGGCGAAATACGACGCCGTCCTTCATCACGAAGGCGACCTTCTGCAGCGCGGCGATATCCTCGAGCGGGTTGCCTTCCACCGCGATGATATCCGCCAGATACCCCGCCTTCACCGCGCCAATCTGACCCTGCCAGCCGAGCAGTCTCGCGCCGTTTACGGTGCCCGCCTGCAGCGCGGCGAGCGGCGTCATGCCGTATTTCACCATCAACACGAATTCGCGCGCCTGCGTGCCGTGCGGGAATGGGCCAACGTCGGACCCTGCGGCCATGGGCACGCCCGCGGCGAGTTGCTTGCGGAACTCCTGGGCGTGCAAGTCGAGCATCTTGCGCTCGTAGGCTTCCATGGCGGGCGTGGCGGCGTGATCGGCGAAATATTCGGAAATAGTAAACGTGGGGACGGCGAAGATCTGCCGCTCTTTCATCAGGCGCATAGTCTCGTCGCTAAGCTGGTGCGCATGGTCGATGGATGCCACGCCCGCGCGCGCGGCATACAGCGTGCCGGGCTCGCCGGTGGCATGTACGGCCACGCGCTTGCCCACGCGGGCAGCTTCCTTGACGGCGGCGGTAAGCTCCTCTTCGGTGTATTGATACGGCGTGGAAAGGCGGCCATCCACCAGCGAGTCTTTGCCGGTCTCGTAGATCTTGGTGAAATCGGCGCCTTCCTTATATTGCTGGCGCATCACTTCGACAAGCTGCGCAGCGCTGTTGGCGTAAGTGGCGTTCGAGAGTACGCGCTGTTCGGGATTGAAATTGATTGCGTCTTCATGGCCGCCCAACAGGTCGATGGCGTTGCCGCTGACGCGCAGGCGCGGGCCGGGAACAAGGCCCCGATCGATGGCGTTGCGCACCGCGGTATCGGCCGATCCAGCGCCTTCGGTACCCATATCGCGTTCGGCGGTGAAGCCGGCCATGAGGTCGTCCTTGGCGGCCAGTACGGCGAGGATGGTTCGCTGCGGCACGGATTCCTGAACCGTCTGCAGATCTTCGGCGCCGGGATGAAGGAACAAGTGAACGTGCGCGTCGATAAGGCCCGGCAGCAGCGTGCGGCCGCCCAGGTCGATAGTCTCGGCCCCAGCGGGATGAGTGACGGAAGTTCCGGCTTCGGCGATGCGGCCGCCGCGCACCAGCACTTCCGCGGGCGCGACGACGCGGCCGGTTTCGACGTCGATCAACCGCGCGGCATGCACCACAATGGGGCGCGCGGTTTGCGCGGCAAGCGCGCCGGCGAGAGTTAGCGGCAGGACGTAAGTTTTGAGCCAGTGCTTGAGCCAGTTTCCGATCATAGCGTTAGGGCGTATGGTATCACTTCAGGTTTCCGTAGGTCTCGGCTAGCGGACCGGCGACGGGGCGGTAGGCGTCCTCCCGCAGGAACCATGCGTAGGCGGCGTGCTCCGTGTACATCCATGCGTGCAGTTGAGGCAACGTAGAGATGCGTTGCGCTAGCGCGATCACCTGCTGAAGGCTGGCGCGTTCTTTGGCCGCGCGATGCTCCAGCCCCTCGTGCGAGAGGCCGGCGTCTTCCGCCGCTTCGAAGGAGAGATCATAGCCGCCGGACGGGCTGACGCCGAACACCCAGCGGAAAATGGCCTCGGTTCGCGGCATGTGAAATGCGGAGGTGACGATGTGCAGTCTGCGCAATCCGCGCGGTTCGGCGTGCACCAGCCGGGTGAAAAACGCATTGCCGACGGTGTCATAAGAAAATGTCTCGGCCAGTATCCGCCGCTCTGGAATGCCATGCGCGCGCAGATAGCGGGCGGCGGGCAAGGCTTCATAGATGGGATAGCCGCGCGCGTCGATGGGCGGCGGCCTGTGTGTCGAACCCGCGCTGAGCGGGATGAAATACGCCGCCGGATGCGCCAGCGCGCGGTCGAGACGGGCGATCACGTAGGGCGGCAGCTCGCCCGAATCGGTCAATCCGCCGCCGGGGATCAGGACCGCGTCGAGTTCCGGCATGCTACTCGAAGCCTTTGCGGAATTCGTCAAACTCGCGGCGCAACTGGGCCAATTGGGCTTCGAGCGCACCGATGCGATCAAGCGCGGCGGGTGGAGCGGCGTGCGAATTGGGCGCGGCGGCGGTCTCGGCCTCTGGCGCCTCGAATTCCACTTCGCCCGAGAGCAGTTGCGCGAAGCGCGATTCGCGCGATCCGGCCTGGCGTGGAAGCTTGCGGACCCATTCCATTTCGGCGAGGTGCTGCAGGGTGTGCTCCACGGCCTCCAGATCGTCAAACTGAAAGAGGCGCTCAGTGCGGCCGCGCAATTCGCCGGGCGTCTGCGGTCCGCGCAGCATCAGCACGCACATTACAGCCGCCTCGCGTCTGCCCAGGTTGAACTTTTCGGTAAATCGCTGGGCGTGTTTGGGGACGCGGCTCTCTCCGCTGATGCGCACGGCGAGACCCTTGGTGCGGAGGTCTTCGAGCGCGACTTCCACCGTGCCTTCGTCGAAGGAAACCACCGGATCGCGATTCGATTTCTGGTTGCACGCGTTGACCAGCGCGTTCAATGAGAGGGGGTAGTATTCGGGCGTGGTGATCTCTTTTTCGAGGAGCGCGCCGAGGACGCGGGCTTCGGCGGCATCGATTTGCCAATCCATTTTTCCAGTTTACGGTTGTTTTCGGAGCCGCGCGCGTTAGCTGGCGGACGTTCGCTGCGAGGGTGAAACCGTCGTCCGAGTTGCAGTAGACGATTTCTCCATAGCGAACAAACGGCGAATTTTGATAGAATTAGAAATAGAGAGAAATCTTTCTCGTTTGACTGTCGGGCGTCGTGGACCGGGTGGCGCTGCCCACTATTTTATGGCGTCTGAACTGCTTCCGACGATCACGCTGGCCCCTGCCATCGCATCAGCGCAAGAGACGGCGTTTCGCGGAGAAGGTGATCCGTCTGGCGGCCATGCAGGTCCTAAGATCGCGACCGGTTCTTCCAGCCTGTGTCTCTTTACTCGCTCAGCAAGTGGCCGTTCGGCACGGTTCCTGTTCTCCATCTGTCTCGTCCCGATGCTTGCCCTTGCGGTCTCGGCGAAGAGCTTCGCGCAGGGAGTTTCCTTTCTCTCTTCCGGGAATGTAGAGCGCCTCGCCGATCTCGACTTCGACAGTCTGAACACAAGAGACAGCCTTCCCCACCGGTCCGTATATGACGTCGCTCAAGACACAACCGGCTATATCTGGATTGCAACTTACGGAGGCCTCTCCCGCTTCGATGGCTACCAGCTCCGCACCTACACGCACGATCCCGTGCGCCCGGATTCGCTGCGCGACAATAACGTCCGCGTCCTTCTACCCGCCGGCAATGGCGACCTCTGGATCGGAAGCGATACAGCGGGCGTCTTCTACTATCGCGCCGCTTTGGACGCTTTTGAAGATCTGCCCAATATTCCATCTTTTCTAAAGGGCGGTCGCATCTATTGCATGATCTCCGATGGACAGGGCGGAATCTGGGTGGGCGGCCAATTCGGCCTGGTCCGCTACGATGCGCACAATAAAACCTACGAGAGTTTTCAGCCCTCCACAGGCTCCGACGACGACGCCGGTACGGCAGACCGCTCCAGGTTCACCCTGAAACGGGTCTTTTCGCTCTTCCTCGACAAGAACCGGACACTCTGGGTCGGCGGTGATGCCGGCTTGCTCAGGCTGAAGGCCGGTTCCGGGCAATTCGAGCCGGTGCAAGGCGTCAATGGCAAACACGAAGTCGGGGCGCGCCCGTTTGTATGGTCCTTCCTGCAGGATCATGTGGGTCGTCTTTGGGTCGGCTGCGACCATGTTGGGGTCGCGATCTACGACCCCACAGCCCATATCCTGCGTGGAGTTCCCGGACTTAGCGGCGCTAGCTCCGAAATTGGAGAACACACCGTCCGCGGCCTCCTTGAACATGCTCCAGGCAAGCTATGGATTGCAACCTATGGCGGCGGCCTCGTTACCTATGACAGCAGTAGCGGCTTCATCCGCACCTTCATCAAGGGCGATCCTACACCCTCGCCGCTCAAGAACAACTTTCTCCGCGGCATCTTCAAGGATCGATCGGGAGTTGTCTGGGTCGCGACCGAGAATGGCCTCGCCAGGATCAACGATGCGAGTAGCGGCATCTTCCAGATCCACCCCTCCCTCTTGAATCCGGAGAAGCTCGCTGGCACCGAAGTTCGCAGCGTCTCGGTGGTGAATGGGCAGATCTGGATCGGCTTCGATCAAGGCGAGTTCGGTCCCATCGATCGGGACGGCCACGTTAGCAAAATCAAGTCCGCACCCGGCGTACCGGCATCTCTGGTCACCAAGCGCGAGATATTCGCCATCATTGCTGTCGATTCCAACACGGTCTACGCCGGCGGCACGGGCTTATTTCGCGCCGATCTTAGGACCCGCACCTACCGGCCGAGTCTTGACCCTCTCATTTCGCTAGAGGTTGTCAGTTCTCTTTGCGCCGATGGCGGACGCCTTTGGGCGGGCACCTACACCGGTCTGTACCGGTACGACCTGCGAACCGGACAGAGCCATATGTATCGCCACGATCCAACCGATCCCAACAGTCTTTCGGAAAACGATGTCCGTGAAATCCTTCGAACGCATGACGGACTTCTTTGGATCAGCACGCGAGCCGGTCTTGACATGCGCGATCCCGCCACCGGCAAGTTCCGCGCCTTCCATCACATCGCCGGCGATTCCACGACATTGCCGGGCGACAACGTCCGCGCCATGGCCGAGGACAATTTGGGGCGACTCTGGGTTGGCACCACCGATGCCGGCCTTGCAATTTTGCTGCGCTATACGCCCGACGGCAAACCGGTGTTTCGCACCCTCGATACCCGCACGGGCCTACCCTCCGATTCGATATTGTCCGTTACCCGAGGCAAGGATGGGCGCATCTGGGCCAATACTTCCGGCGGACTCAGCGTCATCCAACCCGATACCCTCGCGATCGAGACCTACACCGCGGGCGATGGACTCCCCAGCGCTTCGCAGAAGCTTTTCGGCTCTGTCACGCTTGACGATGGAACCCTTCTGTTCCGCGGAGCCGACGGCCTCATCGCGATCGAGCCCAATCACCTCGAGCAGAGAACCTACCGCGCGCCGTTGGTCATGACTGAGCTGCAATCCCTCGGCGATCCGCGTACCATAACAACTTCCGCCTACCGGGCAATGCGCAGCCCCATTCACCTTAGTCCCTATCATCGCGGCTTCGAGGCGCAGTTCTCGCTGCTCGACTACACCCGGTCCGAAGACACACGGTATTCGTACTTTCTCAAAGGCGTTGACACCCGGTGGATCGAGGCGCCCGCCGGAGCCCCCACCATCACATACAGCGAACTTCCGTCGGGCCAGCTCACACTCCTGGTGCGCGCGGCCAGCCGTTTCGGACAAGGCTCCACCGAAGAATCCGCCTTCCAAATTGACGCTCCCCAGGCATGGGACGAAACCCTCGCCTTTTGCATCCTTCTGGCATCCGTCGCCGGCTTTCTCGTCTATCTGCTGATTCGTGCGCGTACCGGGGTTCTCGAACGCAGACGCGAATACCTTGAGCTTGTTATCGCCCAGCGAACTACGCAGTTGGACGAGCAAAGACAACAGCTCGAGAAGGCCAACCTGCTCCTCAATCAACTCGCGATTCGCGATCCACTGACCAATCTCTACAACCGCCGCCATTTTTTCGATCTCGCCGAGGCCGAGTTCCTGCGAAGCCGGCGTTCGGGCCGCATCTGTTCCCTGCTTCTCATGGACATCGATCACTTCAAGCTCGTCAACGACACACATGGTCATCTCACCGGCGATGCCGTCATCCAGCAGGTCTCAGCGCTCGTCTTAGGGTCGATGCGCGCCACCGACACCGTCGCCCGCTTCGGCGGCGAGGAATACATCGTTCTTCTCCCCGAAACCAACCGCGCACAGGCTTTGCAACTCGCCGAACGAATCCGCACATCGATCGCATCCGCTCCCTTGCATATAGTCGACAAGACGATCGCAGTCACGCTCAGCATCGGCTGTGCCCAGATTGATGCCGACCGCACCTTAAACCAGTTCATGGAGCGTACCGACAAGGCGCTCTATACCGCTAAAGCTGAGGGTAGAGACCGCGTAGTTGTGGCGTAGAGAGCGGGACTTGTGCGCACCAGGAGGTCCGCCCTACAGCAGATCTTCTCTCAATACCGGCCGCCCCGCCAACGACGTCCGGAATCCAAAAACCGCCACCAGAGCCACCACAACTAACGGCGCGAGGCCAATCCCGGCATACCATGCGGAAAGGTCGAAGGTCCGCGGCAGCCCCAGTAAGTACGTATCGATCACATCCGCCACAATCAGCGCCAGCATGCCGTAGCGCAATAGCACGCCGATATTCAAAGCGCACAGAATCAGGATGGAGGGCACGTCGATCCACGGGTTGACGATTCCGGAACCTTTGAAGACCACCGCCACCAGTACCACGCATACCCCGGCCGCCAGCCATTGCTTGCGAAGGACCACGCGCAGCACGAAGAGCAGGAACAGCAATATGACGGGATCGAAGAACGACCCGGTGAACGTGTCGAGCGCCGCCGCAATGGTGGGCCGCAATCCCATCAAGGGCTGCAGGACCGGCGTCAACGGTTCCACCCCCTGACCGTGGGCCGCTATGGTCACGGCATCGATCAGCGCTATCAGACAGCCGAAGCCGGCGCCATACAATATGTCGCGCCCAACCAGCGGATCTCGAATTCCCTTGCTAACATAGCGGCTCCAGGAGATCATGGTGTGCGGCCACCGGCGCCGCACCCACGGCTCGAGCGCGATGTAGAATACCCAGATCACGCCGGCATTCAACATCGCTACGGAGATGGATTTCCAAAACACGTTGAGCTCTTCGAGCGACGGCGTGTGGTGCGCTTCGAGTATGCGCGCGGCCGCCATGCAAGTGAAGTAGATCCACGCGAAGGTGGAAGCTCCGCGGCGGTCGCCCTTGCCGGTGCGGATATTGTGCCAGGCGATGAAGCATGCCCCGGTCAAGGCCAGATAGACTACAGCCAGCACTCCAATCTGCGATCCCACCTGGCCGCTCTCGGTTGCCTGCATGCGCTCGGGCCTGGTCCATGGGCCGACGATGCGGAACGATACCGGCCTGCCGCGCCATGCGGAGGCTTCTACGCGTATTTTGGATCCGCTGGCGGCGTCGGTTCCGGTCCATGCGGCGCGCGAATCCCAATTGGCCAATGGCGTCCAGGTTGGCTCGGCGGGATGATACTGCGCCTGGTCCAGGCCCGCCGCGCGAAACAGCGCGTTCCAATCGAACGGGGAGGGCGCGGGCTGAGCGGGGGGCGCCGCGGGCGGTTCCACCTGCGGAGGGATGGCTTCGAACTGTACCAGATGGCCATCCGGATCGGTCATCAACCGCACCATGCCGGAGTTCATCATGGGCGGGTCGGAATAACTGAGCACCGTGTTGAAGTGTTGTTCCGCAACCATTGGATACGGGCTCTGCAGGTACCAGAACCGGATGAGCGGCGGCATTCCCACGTTCGGATTCTTCCAGCGCACCGCCGCCTGTTGCGGATGCTGCTTCAGGTAAGTTTGATATCCCGAGTTATAGGCGAGACCCCACGAGGAATCGGCCGGCCTGGCGGTGTAGCCGAAGCCCTTGATCAAAGTGCGCGCGTCGCTGGCCAGCGCATCCGGCGGGTTTTCCAGCGGCACATCGTTCAACAGGCAATACTTCGCGCCCAGAATGCCCACGACAACGATTCCCACCAGCGTCGCCGCCAGCCACGCTACCGCGACGCGCGGCTGCAGACCCTCGGTTTCACCCGCTGCCGCTACCACCTCGGGCGACGGCATTTCTCCCGCGGCCAACGCCGCCGCCAGCGCATCCCCGCCCAAACCGGCGGCCACTGTCAGCGCCGAGGCGGGACGCTTCCGGGGATCGTGATCGAGGCAGCGCAGGATGACGCGCTCGACGCCCGGCTCCAGATCTTTGACCACGCTGGAGATGCTGGCGGGTTCGGCGCGCTCCTGCATCTCCATCAGCTCCATGATGGAAGACGCCTCGTAGGCGCGCTTGCCAGTGAACAGTTCGTAGATCACAAGGCCCAGCGAGTAGAGGTCGCTTTTGGCGGTGACCTCGGTTCCGGCCAGCTGCTCGGGCGCCATATAGGCGGGCGTGCCGCTGCGAACGTCGGCCTGCAACTGCTCGGTCAACCCGGCCAGCCCGAAATCCATGATGACGACGTTGCCGCGCCCGTCGATCATGACGTTGGCCGGTTTCAGATCGCGATGCAGCACGCCCTTTTCGTGCGCCGCGGCCAGGCCCGCGCACAGCTTGCGCGCGATCTCGGCAGCCTTATCGGCGGGAAGGCGGCCGATGCGCCGCATGAGGCTCGCGAGGTCTTCTCCATCGACATATTCCATGGAGATGTAGTGCTGGCCCTCGACCTGGCCGATATCGTAGACGCGGCACACATTGGGATGCGTGACCTGGCGGGCCATGCGAACTTCGTTATAGAAGCGCGCGAGGGCGCGGTCGTCACTGGACGCGGCTTCGGGCAGGAATTTGAGCGCCACGGCCTGACCCAAGGTGAGATCGGTGGCGCGATAGACTTCGCCCATTCCACCGCGGCCCAGCAGGCCGGCGATGCGGTAGCGTCCGGCCATCACGACGCCGGGAAGGAAACGGCCTTCATCGACGCAGGTGGAAGAGCTGAGCATGGGTTGCGAGCGTGGGGATTGGCTGCCGGCGGCGGGCATGAGGGCGGTCTCGGCAGAGCTGCCGTCGAGCGCGGCGGCGCACTGCGGACAGAAGCGCGCGCCGATGGCGGTCTGGTGCGAGCAGGCTGGGCACTTGACCATAGTTGATCCTAAAGACAGTTAAACGTAAAGACAGTTAAATCATCTTAGCGCGGCTGGGGGCGCAGGTTTCCAGCGGATTTCGCGAAGTAGGCGAGGTTCGAAATAACGCGACATAGCGACGAGGATTTTATCGGGGACATTGGGGGCCGATTTGAAATTCGGATAGCGAGAATGCGTTTCGGCTAGTGGCACGTGCAGCTTGCGGAGAAGGAGCTGGAATGGCGCCGGGCTCGGATGGAAGTGGAGCGATGTTGCCCGGTTGGTGGCTATTCGGATGTCAAAGATCGCGTGGGGACGGTGAGCCGGCACCACGGAATTTCGTGGGGCACAGTGGCTTGAAACGTTTGCTACCTCAAGAGCCGTGAAAAAAAATTGTCTCGACGCAAGGACGCAAAGAAGAAGTTGCCACAGCCGGCATTTATGTGGAGGCGGGGATTCCATCGGGAGATTGGCAGGCCATGGGCCCGCCCCACTGGGTTTTGGCGCAGTGGCGGGCCTCATTTAGGCGCTGATTTCGAGCGACCAGGCGGCGGATTCCGGCGATCGAAAAATCAGACCCAATTTGCAGAATTTCCGGCGGGAAGTCGCGCGCCGGATCGTATTTTTCGCCCTTACTGTAGGCAAGCTGGGCAAGCAGTTGGGCCTCTTCGAGCGCCCGTTGATGGACGGCTTTGCGTTCGGCGCGCAGCGTGCGGAACTGAGCCATATTCTTCTCAATGGCGCGGTGGATGCGCTGCTCATAGAGCGCCAGAAGCTGGAAATTGTCGCTCTTGGCGAGCCAGGTGCGGGCTTGGGAAAGCGCTTCGTCGATGGGAAGCTGGGCGGGGTCGTCCCGGTCCCGCGTGACGGGGGCGCCGAGTGCGCCGTTTTGGCCGAGCGCGAAGATGCCGGTTTCGAGGGCGCGAGCGCGCTTCAGACGCCAGTGATCTTCGGCGATGGATTGGGCGAGATCGATCTCCAGCGCACCGACGGGTTGGAGGGATTCGCGGATGCCGGCGCAGTGCTTGTCGAAAGCCTCGTGCTCGTCGGCGGTGAGGATGCAGATCTGGCCGGTGAGGCCGTGGCGATAGGCGTTGAGGCGGGTGCGGTGCTTGCCTTTTTCGGTGGTGGCGCCAGTGGATCTCTGAGCGTTGGCGATGTTTGCGGTTATTTGAGCTGCGGTTGCCATTTGTATGTTTACCTCGAAGCGGAGCGGGTGCCCGGCTCTGGACACAGCTATAGCATGCGGTTCTGCGGTTGCATGGGTGGAGCGGCTGTATCGCGTTGAAAGGAATGGGGCGATTTATTTTCGGGATGCGTGATCGGGAATTTAGATCAGGGTGGAAATGGGCGGGAGTTTGTGCAGCGGACGAACGCAGCACAGAACGTACAGGCCAGAACGACAAGCCCAGAACGACAGGCCAGAACGACAGGCCAGGAGGCCTGTCCCACCCTGAGTTGACGGCAGCGGTTTTGTTGTACAATAAAAGTAGACGAATTAGTGCGCTTGTCTCACGCTTTATCATTTCGATTCCCGGCCGGAGAACTCCTTCGGACGCCCACCCCGCCCTCCCACGGTTCCGCAAATCAACCAATAAAGCTTACAACTTAAACAATGTATCCAGGCAGAAACTTTCCTCCTCGCAGGCAGAATCGCAGAGAGAACGTAAACGAGTCCATCCGTGCGCGTGAAGTGCGCGCGGTGTTCCCGGACGGCACCGCCGAAGTGATGCCCACCGCCGCGGCCCTTCGCAAGGCGCAGGATTTAGGATTGGACCTTGTGCTGATCGCCCCGACCGCCGTGCCGCCAGTGGCCAAGGCCGTCGATTTCGGCCACTATCAGTACGAGCAAAAGAAAAAGCAGCACGACGCCAAGAAGAAGCAGCACGTGGTGCAGGTGAAAGAGCTGAAGTTCCGTCCCAATACCGACGATCACGACTACGATTTCAAAAAGAATCACGCCATCCGCTTCTTGCAGGAGGGCAATCGCGTGAAGGCCGTAGTGCAGTTTCGCGGACGCGAGATCGCGCACGCGGATTTGGGCAAGAAGTTGCTGATGCGCTTCGCCGCGGACCTCACCACCTACGGGGCGGTAGAGAGCTCGCCGCGTCTCGAAGGCCGCAACGCGCACATCCTCATCAGCCCGGTGAAAGCCGCCGTGAAGGCGGGCGAGAAACATCCGACTCCACCCGCCGAAGCGTAGCCCGCCGACGGCATCGGGCGCCGCCAGATGGGTTTTCGCCGCGCGTGATCTCCGGGAAAGCTGTTCCAATTTCGCTACAGCTATTGGTTGTCGAACGTACCTAATCACGCGCATTCCAGGCATTCGCGGCTCGGTATCGGGGGAACGCTCATGTTAGAATTCAATCAGTTCCAGCCCTCCACAGCGACGATATGTATAATGCTTTCTTCGGCTTCACGCTCAATCCATTCAACATGAGTCCGGACCCTTCGTTCCTGTTCAAGAGCAGGCAGCACGAAGAGGCGCTGGCGAACCTGATTTACGGCGTGCAGAGCCGGAAGGGTTTTATCCTGCTGACGGGCGAGGTGGGCACGGGTAAGACGACCATGCTGGAATGCCTGCGCGATTTCCTGAACGCGCAACAGATCGTTTTTGCATCGCTATTCAACTCGCGCCTCACCGTGGCGCAATTTTTCGAGATGCTGGCGTACGATTTCGATCTCAATTGCAACCGGCTCTCGAAGACCGAAGTGTTGCTGGCGCTCAATCACATGCTGCTCGAGCGCACGGCGACGGGCCGCACTACGGTCCTGATTGTGGATGAGGCGCACAATCTGGAATGGGACGTCCTCGAAGAGATCCGGCTGTTGGGCAACCTGGAGAACCGGAAGGGCAAGCTGCTGCAGGTCATCGTCGCCGGCCAGCAGGAGTTGGACGCGAAACTGGATCAGCCGCAGTTCCGGCAGCTCAAACAACGGATCTCTCTGCGCTGCGCCTTGCGCGGCTTCGACGCGAGCGAATCGGCCGCGTACCTCAACTCGCGAATGGCTCGGGCGGGAGTACGGGATCAGAAGATAATCCCGCTGGAGATCATTCAGGAAATCCACTACCGTTCACAGGGAATTCCCCGATTGATTAATGCCATTTGCGACAATCTGCTTCTAACCTCATTTGCGATGGAGTCCAGAACTACCACCATGGAGATGCTGGACGAGGTAACTGCGGATATGCGGCTAGAGGTTTCCAGTAAAACCAGCACTCCCGCCACCCCGCTGTATTCCTAATTACCAGCCAGCAGAACGAAACCTGCGGAACAACACCGATACGGTCTTCACCTGACATCGTCAAATCACAAATCCCCCTCGAAGTTCTGGGTAAATACCCAATTGCGCCAAGCAATTTAGGTGTGCAATGGGATAAACTGCACTTAGTGGGCCTAGGACGCGGCAAGCAAACTCACCGCTAAAGGTTATGGGCAGTACTGCCCAATAGATTCCCAAAAAGGGCAGGAAAGCCCCAGAAAAAAGGAGATTTAGTTCGATGCAGAGATTCTTTGAAAACAAATTGGCGTTCGCCGCAGTTCTTGTGCTGTTCGTCATGGCGGTGTTCTGGAATAATACCCAGAGCGGCGGCTTCCCGGCGCCCGACCGATGGGCTACTTCGAATGCGGTCCAGTTAGCGCACGGTCCCAACATTCCTCCCGATCCGTGGGACTGGAACAAAGCTCAGCATGGTCCCAACATTCCGCCGGACCCGTGGGATTGGAGCGCCGCCAACCATGGTCCTAATATTCCTCCCGATCCGTGGGATTGGAACAAGGCTCAGCATGGTCCCAACATTCCGCCGGACCCGTGGGATTGGAGCGCCGCCAACCATGGTCCCAATATTCCTCCCGATCCGTGGGATTGGAACAAGGCTCAGCATGGTCCCAACATTCCGCCGGACCCGTGGGATTGGCATGCCGCCAACCATGGTCCCAATATTCCTCCCGATCCGTGGGATTGGAACAAGGCTCAGCACGGTCCCAACATTCCGCCGGACCCGTGGGATTGGCAGGCCGCCAATCACGGCCCCAATATTCCTCCCGATCCATGGGACTGGAACAAGGCTCAGCATGGTCCTAACATTCCGCCGGACCCGTGGGATTGGCATGCCGCCAATCACGGCCCCAACATTCCGCCCGATCCGTGGGACTGGAACAAGGCTCAGCATGGTCCTAACATTCCGCCCGACCCGTGGGATTGGGCCAAAGCGGCCTGAGCTAAATCAAACTGTCTTCTTTAACAAAGCGGTGCTACAGGCCCTACAATAAGGTCTGTAATGCAGTTCGCGCTACAACTGATTTGCTGGGCTATTGGAGTACCGCTCAGCCTGCTGGTGATCGCGGCGCTTCTGCGCGGCGGATACCGGCTGTTTCCGGTGCTCTTCGTCTATCAGATTGTCGATTTCTTGATGACGATAGCCGGGATGGCGCCGTATATTGCCTTCTATTCCCATCACGCGGCGGATGCCAGAACGCGCATGGCTCAATGGTTCTGGTGGGATGAGTTATTGTTACAACCGCTGGTCTACGCGGTGGTCATCAGCCTCATCTACCGCGCCACGGAAAAGGCGCCCGCGCGCAGGCTGGTGCGCGGCGTCCTGATTGGCGGAGCAGCCTTGATCGCGGGCGCTTCCTTCCTGTTCCACTATCACCCCGAACTGCCCAACGGCGACTGGATGGCCTTTTGGACGCGCGATCTCACTTTCTCGTCGGCGATTCTCGACCTGGCCCTGTGGGCCCTCCTGCTTGCCTCGCGAATCAAGGACACGCGCCTGCTGCTGGTGAGCGGCGGCTTGGGAATCCAGTTCACCGGCGAAGCCATTGGAGAATCGCTGCGCTCCATGGCCGTCCAACACCGTTCGCGGCCGCTGTCTTTTACAGGAAGCCTCATCACCACGCTGGTAGACCTGCTAAGCGTCTACATTATCTGGCAGGCTTTCCGGAACTACAAGGGTGAGGATGCCAAAAAAAGAGCCGCCCTTTGACAGGCGGCTCTGAGCGGGGTTTGGACCGGTGGCGGATAGCGCCCGCGGTTCCGGGGCCGGGCGGCTTTCCCAGACGGGCCAGCGCAACCGGCTAACCTATTAGTTTACTGGTGGCCGGTGACAGTGCCATCCGACCGATTGGCCGAGTTCGAGTTGTCGCCCAACGCCCCAGTGACCTGGTCGGCGCTGAATACCTTCACTTCCACGCGGCGGTTCTTGGCGCGGGCGTCCCTGGTACGAGCGTCTTCCACGGGTTTTTCTTCACCCAGTCCGATCATATGGATCCGGTAGATGGGAATATCGTGCTTGGCCACCAGATACTCCACTACTGCATCCGCGCGCTTGCGGCTCAACGCCTCGTTGTAAGCTCTCGAGCCGGTAGAATCGGTGTAGCCCTCAACCGCGATAAAGAAGCGCTTGTTGGCCTGGATGTCTTGCGCGAGTTTGTCGAGGTCTTGCCGCGTCTCGGCCGTTAGGATCGCCTTGTCGAATTTGAAAGGCACCGTCACGGTAGTCTGCAGCTTGTAGTCGTCGATATTCGCGACCGCATCGCGCAGTTTGCTGAGCGATTGCGCATTCTGATCCGACTTGGCGTCGGCCGTTGTCGCGCGGGTCATCGCGTCGTTGGCATGGCTCATCGCGTCGTTGGCATGGTTCATCGCGTCGCCGGCGTGTTGATCGGCCGTGCCGGCTTTCTCGTTAGCAGCGTTTATGCCGTTCTGAGCTTTCTCATCGTTCTTGGCCACCTGACTCTTGGTGTCCTGGATCTGTTGGCTGTTTTGGGTGGTCTGGTCGCCTACCTGATCGACTTTGGCTTGAATCGGGGCCGTAGTATTCTGGACGTACTTTTTGGTCGCGCATCCAGTGGTGAGCATGACTCCCGTAACGATGCATGTGGTCGCAAGAAAAACTCTCATGGGTTCAAAAACCTCGCTGTACCTATTGCAATTAGGCCGCCCTGCTGTAAGTGCCGTAGTTTCAACAGGAACCATTGGAAGGTGGTCAAAACTTGCGATGTAGAGATTACCCGAGTGTATGTTTTCTATCGAATTTCCGCGGAAAATGTACGCACTCTACCAAGTGTGCGGGGGCTTACAGAACGGTTGCCTGAGCTTCGCGCCTGCGGAGCGCCGTTGCCTTACTACCACGCGCCGGGAACGGTGCGCGGGCTTGAATCCGGGAAGATCCCAAGACAGATTCTCGTAGATCTCTTCTTCGGGGTCGTAGTCCAAGGGCCAAAAGTTTCTAGTGGAGGTCATAATGTCACCTGAATACCGCAGGAGGGAACATCCTTATTATAGCGCTCCCAAGGGGGCCGTCCGTTGGGCCGCCAGCCGCCGCGCCGCCGACGGATAGAACCGCGGGCGTGGAGAGTGTTGGCGGCGCTGTAACCAAGTTTCTTCTTGCCACGCCCGCCGTTTCGAAGGACACTGAAGGTTTACAAGGAGAACCTGTTGGAGAGAAATGGGCGTAAAGGCTCCCTCGTGATGGAGCCGACCGAGCGCTGGACCCCGCAACTGGCTAGCGACCTATACGACGTCGCAAGCTGGGGAAAGGGCTATTTTTCCGTTGGCGATAACGGCCACGTGCGCGTCCACCCCGAGAAGGACCCGGCGCGAGCCATCGATCTCAAGCAACTGGTCGACACCCTGGTTCTCCGCGGCATCAGTCTGCCCATCCTGATCCGCTTTGCCGATATTCTGAAGCACCGCCTGGGCGAGATCCACAGCGCGTTCCAGACCGCGATCGCCGAACACCGTTATCAAGGCGGTTACTGCTGTGTTTACCCGATCAAGGTTAACCAGCAGCGCCAGGTGGTGGAAGAGGTGCTGGAATTCGGCAAGCCCTTCAAGTTCGGCCTGGAAGCCGGCTCCAAGCCCGAGCTGATGGCCGTGATGGCGCTGGCCGACAATGAGACGCCCATCATTTGCAACGGCTTCAAGGACGACGAATACATCGAGATGGCCATGCTGGCGCAGAAGGCCGGCCGCCAGATTATCCCGGTGGTGGAGAAGTACACTGAGCTGCACCTGATTCTGAAGTACAGCGCGCGCGTAGGCGTTCGCCCGTCCATTGGCCTGCGCGTCAAGCTGGCCAGCCGAGGCTCGGGGCGCTGGAAATCTTCCGGCGGGTACCGTTCCAAGTTCGGCCTTTCCGCCACCGAAGCCATGCGCGCCCTGCAGGAGTTAAAAGACCTCGGCATGGCCGATTGCCTCAACCTGCTGCACTTCCACCTGGGCAGCCAGATCACTAATATCCGCCAGATCAAGGGCGCGGTGAACGAATCCGCCCGCGTTTACGTCGACTTGGTGCGCGCCGGAGCCGGCCTGCGCTTTTTAGACGTGGGCGGCGGCCTGGGCATCGATTACGACGGCTCGCAGACCGATTTCGAATCGAGCGTGAATTACACCTTGCAGGAGTACGCCAACGACGTGATTTATCACGTGCAGAACGTGTGCGACGAAGTGGGCGTGCCGCACCCCAACATTGTCACCGAGAGCGGACGCGCCATTGCGGCGTATCACAGCGTGCTGGTGTTCAATGTTCTGGGCGTGGCCGGCATGGGTGAAGGCGACATTCCCGCCGAGCCGCCGGCGGACGCCGAACAGCCGCTGATCGACTTGCAGGAAACCTACCGCAGCCTCAGCGCCAAGAACCTGCTCGAGAGCTATCACGACGCCCAGCAGGCGCTCGATCAGGCGCTCAACCTGTTCAGCCTCGGCTATCTTTCGCTCGAGCAGCGCTGCGTCGCGGAGAATCTCTATTGGGCCATCTCGCGTAAGATCCAGCGGCAGGCGCGCGAGCTGGATTATTTTCCCGAAGAGCTGGAGGGCATCGACGCCATGCTCTCCGACACCTATTTCTGCAATTTCTCGCTCTTCCAAAGCATGCCCGATAGCTGGGCCATTAAGCAGCTTTTCCCCATCATGCCGATCCACCGGCTGGAATTCGAGCCCACGCGCCCCGCCGTGCTCGGCGATATCACCTGCGATTCCGACGGCAAAGTGGACGCCTTCATCGACCGCCGCGATGTGAAGCGCACGCTGCAATTGCATCCGTTCGAAGGCGGCAATTACTACCTGGGCGCGTTTCTGCTGGGCGCCTATCAGGAGATTCTGGGCGATCTGCACAATCTGTTCGGCGACACTAATGCAGTGCACGTGCGTTTGAGCCCGGCGGGGGAAACGATTCTCGATTCGGTGATCAAAGGCGACACGGTCCGCGAAGTGCTGAACTACGTGCAATTCTCCTCGGATTCGCTGGTGACCATGATGCGCCGCGACGCCGAGACCGCGTTGCGCGAAGGCCGGTTGACTTATGAGGAAAGCGGCGCGCTATTGAAGTTCTACGAAGAGGGACTGCACGGCTACACATATCTGGAAGACGTGCACGAGGCGTAAGTGGGGCTTGCCTCTGGCCGGCCCACCGGATCTCCAGCAAGACCGATGTCCGACCGATCGTCCGCGAAGCGCGCTTTGGCAGCGCCCTCGCCTGGCACTGACTGGCTTTCGGATACTGAGTGCTCACCGGCTCGCGTCTGGCACACATTTACGGGTCGCAGAGTGGCGGATTCCCAGGCTGACGCGAACTGCGGGAGGCGCGGCGCACTTACCACGCTTTCCCGATTCAGGCGCTGCCTGGCGCCGGGCGTAAAGGAGCGTGCCATAGTAATAGGGGGTCGGGGACCGCGCAGGGCATGGCCCCGCGCCACCATACTTTATGCGAATGCCGACGCTGGTTGCTTGCGCTTTGTGCCTGCCGGCGCAGGAGACTGCCAAGCGGCCGCGCGCCGCCGATATCGGGTTTGACTGTGGGCGCTCTTGCGGCGGGCCGCTCGATGCCATCACCGATGTCGCGGGAGTTCGGGTGGGACATGCGACCTTGAATCAGGGCGATTCGGTTCTTACCGGCGTCACCGTGATTTTGCCGCATGGCGGCAACCTGTTCCGCGAGAAGGTTCCCGGCGCGGTGTTTGTCGGCAATGCATTTGGGAAAATCAATGGTTCGCTTGAAGCGCTAAATTGATCGCCTTCGCAAAATTAAGGCTAGCGGGGAAACGAAACCATGCTTGTTACCGGCATCGACGTCAACGGAGCCTTTCATGGGCACTCGCAGCTTGAAGCACAATTGCAAGTCACGCTCAATCTCGTTCCAGCATATGCCTGGTACGCTCTGCCGAATGGCGCGCTCACATTTGTGAATGAGCGAACCGGCGACTATCTTGGTCTCCCCAAAGATCATCCTCTCCGTTTCGGCACAGACACCGGCGCGGATTGGGACGCCCACATCCCGCTTTTGCATGCGGACGACCGCGAGGAGACACGCAGAATCTGGTCTGACTGTTTACGCACAGGCTGCGCCGGTGAGGTACGTTTTCGCGTGCGTAGCGCCGAAGCAGGGTACCGGTGGTTCCTCAGTCGCGCCGAACCTGTTCGGGCTGCGAACGGAACGCTGCTATATTGGATCGGGGTTAATCTTGACATTGAAGAACAGAAGCGAGCCGAGCAAGAGCTTCGAGAGATGTTCGATACTGTTCCGGCAATAGTGTGGGTTGCGCGGCCTGACGGCTCCAATACTTACGTAAACAGCCGATACGTGGAGTACTCGGGTATGGGGGCGGCGCAAACAGCCGGATCAGGGTGGCGAGAGGCAGCCCATCCCGACGATCTTCAGCGGCACGAGGGCAAATGGCGCGCGTCCGTGGCAAGCGGCGAACCTCATGAAAGCGAGGTTCGTTTTCGCCGAGCGGATGGGCGATATCGATGGCATTTGGACCGCGGCTTGCCATTGCGAGATGAAGATGGAAACATCGTCAAATGGTATGGGGTCGTGACCGACGTCGAGGACCGCAAGCGCGTCGAAGAAGCCCTGCGGCGTAACGAGCATTTTCTGGCAGAAGCCCAAAGACTCAGCCGCGTCGGTAGCGTCGGAATGGAAGTTAATACTAAGCGGATATTTTGGTCCGAGGAATCGGCTCGGATCTACGGGCACGCGCCGGGAACGGAACCGACGACCGATTTGATACTGCAGCGGGTTCATCCTGAGGATGTGGGTCTTGTCAAAGACGCTCTTGGGCGTGCGGGGCGGGGCGGAGACGACTTTGACTACGAGCATCGGTTGCTGATGCCGGATGGTTCGATAAAGCATATTTACAACCTTGCACATTGCTATAGGGACTCGGCAGGCAATGCAGAAGTGGTCGGCGCGATAATGGATATCACGGAGCGCAAAGTTGCGGAAGAAGCGATCCGGCGAAGCGAAGCATATCTGGCCGAGGCTCAAAGGCTGAGTCACACGGGCAGCTTCGGGTGGAAACCGGACGACGGCAAGATTGTCTGGTCGGAAGAGACCTATCGCATCTTCGAGTACGACAGCGCATTAGAGCCAACAGTAGATTCGGTGGTGCAGCGCGTACATCCCGATGACAGGGCCCTCGCACAGCAGGTCATCGATCGCGCATCCCGGACCGGCGCCGACTTCGAACACGAGTATCGCTTGCTATTGGCTGACGGGCGAGTCAAGCACGTCCACGCGATAGCTCACGCTGTACAGAATGGATCGGGCAGCCGTGAGTTTGCCGGGGCGGTGACCGACATCACCGCGCGCAAGACGGCGGAGGAAAAGATCCGGGAACAGGAAACAGAACTCCGGCAGATGCTGGATTTCGCGCCACAGCTTATTGCGGTATACGGACCCAACCGCGAACGTCTGTATGCCAATCGCGTTGCGCTCGACTACGCCGGCCTTGGTCTTAATGAGTGGCGGCAGACAGAAGCTCGGGGCGCGTTCATTCATCCGGACGACCGGGAGCAGGAACTCGCTTATTTTGCCCGTGCTCAGTCTAACGGTTCGGCTGGCCAACTGGAATTGCGATTGCGCGGCGGTGATGGAAGTTATCGTTGGTTTCTGGCTCGTTACAACGCGGTGCGCGACAACAACGGACAGATCCTGCGTTGGCACGTTTCCTGTACCGATATCGAAGACCGGAAGCAGGCTGAGGAGAGACTACAGCGGGAAAACGTCGCCCTCCGGGAAGAAATCGACAAAGCCTCGATGTTTGAGGAGATCGTTGGAACCTCGCCCGCTTTGCAAAGCGTGCTCTCGCGCATCTCCAAGGTTGCGCCGACCGATTCCACAGTTCTGATTACCGGTGAGACCGGAACAGGCAAGGAGCTTGTCGCCCGCGCTATCCACCGGCGGTCAAATCGCGCCTCGCGCGCATTCGTCAGTGTGAACTGCGCCGCAATCCCGCGTGACTTGATTGCTTCTGAGTTGTTCGGCCATGAGAAGGGAGCGTTCACCGGCGCCCTGCAGCGCCGAGTCGGGCGGTTCGAACTGGCCGAGAGCGGAACGATCTTCCTGGACGAGGTAGGCGAGCTATCGCCCGACACTCAGGTCGCGCTGCTACGGGTGTTACAGGAACGGGAATTCGAGCGGGTCGGCGGGGGGCGGTTGATCCGCGTTAACGTTCGCGTCATCGCTGCCACAAATCGCGATCTGAAAGGCGCCGTTGCCAACGGGACCTTCCGCGAGGACCTCTATTATCGTCTCAACGTATTTCCTCTCGAGATGCCGCCTTTGCGGGCACGAGGGGCTGATATTCCCCTGCTCGTTGAATACTTCATCGATCGCTATGGGCGCAAAGCGGGCAAAAACATCCGGAGCGTCGACAAAAAGACTCTGCAGTTGCTCCAGTCGTACCCTTGGCCCGGAAACATACGCGAACTGCAGAACGTCATCGAACGATCGATCATCGTGTGCGAAACAGAGGTCTTTACGGTAGATGAAAGCTGGCTATCTAAACGACCGCTCGAAACGAGATCGGGAAACAAGCCTTTGCTTTCGGAGAAGGTTGCAACTACAGAAAGAGAAATCATCGAAGAAGCCCTGCGGGAATCCCAGGGACGGATATTCGGACCGTCTGGCGCCGCGGCCAAGCTGGGGATCGCGCGGTCCACTCTGGAATCGAAGATTCGGTCGCTTAACATCAACAAGCATCGCTTCAAGCATCCGCCGGGAACTTGAAAATCTCGCCTGAAATCGGTCAGGTATCTCTCTTCTGCCTTTGCCGCCGCTCGTTCTGGCGTTTCTCTCGATCGATCCAATTTCGTATGTAGAGAGGACAACTCTCAAGCTTGATCCCGTTCGCTTCGCAGTCGGCTAGAAATTTTACGGCGTCCTGGTTAACGAGCGTCACGTACCGCAAATTGAACATCAGCGCCTGTCCGGGTGTCTCGGCGACGAGCAGTTGTTGGACCTGCTCGATATCCTCCGTTTGCATCCGGCCGCTGAGAGTGAACATCACTTGACCGTTTGCGGATCTCTCAATCCTAAGCATAAGAGCTCCTATGCGTGAGCCGTGCCTGGTGGTGCGCGGTGGACTCGCTTCCAAGGCTTGTGCTGAGCTTCAGCATCCTCATACTCGACCTGACATCAATACTGCGAATCGATTTGTCGAGCTGCTCGACCCAACTGCCGGGTATTGGGTGTTGCGGTGCATTGAATCTCATCGCCCGAGGCTTGGTGACGATGAGGCGCCTTCACGCAAGGCAATCTGAGGTCCAGGCTTAAGGTGCGGGACGGAAAGAACCAGGCATAGCTCAACTGTCCGATATTTCGACAATTGGCGATATTCCGAGCAGACCAGTGCTCGCGCCCTGCGTGCCCAAGTGTTCGATGAACAGCGGGAAGGTCTTGCTCACGCCATCAATCGCCGCTGACCAGGCTGACGTCGGCGTTTATCCGGCCAAAACGAATCCAACTGGGGCTGTTAAAGAACGATCGTCGACTTTGTGGCAACCCAGATGCACTGAAGGCAGCCATGGCAAGCGATCGAACGATTCTCATCACCGGCGTGACAGGCAATCAGGGCGGCGCGGTCGCGCAGGCGCTGAAGGGCGCCGGGTTCCATCTGCGCGGCCTGACGCGCACGCCGGACAGCGAGCGGGCGGCGGCGCTGGCGCGCCATGGCGTCGACGTCGTCAAGGGCGATCTGGATGACGAGGCGACGCTGCGCCGTGCGTTGGCCGGCGCGTGGGGCGTCTTCGGCGTGCAGAACGCGGGCCAGGCGGGCGTCGAGCGGGAAGAGGCGCAGGGCAAGCGTCTTGCGACGCTGGCGCGCGAGGCCGGCGTCGAACACTACGTCTACACATCCGTGGGATCGGCGCACAAGCGGACGGGCATCCCGCACTTCGACAACAAGTGGCGCATCGAGGAAACCGTGCGCGGCCTCCGCTTCCCCTCGCATGTGATCCTGCGTCCGGTGTTCTTCATGGAGAACCTGCTGGCGCCCTTCAGTCTCCAGGGCTCCACGCTGGCCTGGGCGCTCGGGCCAGGCATAACGCTACAGATGATTGCGGTGGAGGACATCGGCTGGTTCGGCGCGCGCGCATTCACCGACGCCGCCGCCTTGAACCGCCGCGAAATCGATCTCGCCGGTGACGTACGAACGATGCCAGAGGCTGCTGAGATCCTGACGAAGGCGCTGGGTCGGCCGATTGCGTTCGCGCAGACGCCAATCGAACAGGTCCGGCAGTACAGCAGCGATACGGCGTTGATGCTCGAATGGTTCGAGCGCGTCGGCTACAGCGCCGACATCGCTGGCCTGGAACGCGAGTTCGGCCGCGCGCTCACGAAGCTTCCCGAGTGGGCACGCCGCCACGCGCAACCAAGTGGGCGCTGAAACCGAGAACCCATGGTCGAGCTTACATCTCACGGTGTGAGTTTCGCGCTGCTGCAAGGGCAGTTGCTGGCCGGCGAAATCAGCCGCTCGGCCTTCCTTGACCGCGCATCCGCGCTCGGCGACGGGACCTTCCGAGGCGGCCGCAGTCGCAGATAAGGGGGTCACAATCGCAGCAAATCAGGCCGCCCGGCGGAAAGATCTCAAATCCAGCTTCGACTGAATCTTTGTTCGAATCTGTCACCAGGATCTCGTCGCGTGCGATCGTCGGCGCCGGCATATCGTTGAACACCAACTTGCCCACCGCATTCCAACAATCTGACAGCTTTCATGCGAGATCTCCCTGAGTCTGCCCAGTGGGCGCCACGCGCGCGGGCGCCTCAGAATTCAGAACATGCCAGCCGCCTTCACACAAGGCAATCCGAGGTCCAGGCTCAAGGTGCTGGACGGAAAGAGCCGGGCCTAGCTCAACTGTCCGATATTTCGACAATTGGCGACATTCCGAGCAGAACAATGCTCGCACCCTGCCTGACGAAATGGCCGACGAACAGCGGGAAGGTCTTGTTCACGCCATCGTTTATCGGACTAACACGAAGCCAACCGGGGCTTGTCGACTTGTGGCAACGCAGATGCACTGCGACGGCAACTGGAACAGTCATCAAAGCGTTGGTGCGATCGCCGCTCACGAAGGCGCCAAAGAACGGCAGCCTTGTGACCACTCTACAGGAGGAAATAGATCATGCAAACGTTCACGAAAGTCGGGCTCGAAGCTCTTCTGACACCGGAGAATTGCACCGTTCTCCTAATCGATCACCAGCCATCTCAACTGGCAAACGTAAACAGTCACGAGCCCACGATGGTGATACAACGTCACAGCTCTCGCGAAGATTGCGAAGGCGTACGGTGTCCCGACGGTTCTCACAACAATCAACACGAAACGCGGCGGTGAGATTTTGAGGCAGGTCCAGGCGGTCTTTCCCGATCAGAAGCCCATCGACCGCACGTTCATCAATTCCTGGGAGGACCGCCGTGTCGTCGAGGCAGTCAAGAGGGCGGGCCGTAAGAAGCTTGTCATGGCTGCACTCTGGTCGGAGATGTGTCTTGCGCAGCCAGCGATCCATGCGATGGGCGAAGGCTACGACGTCTATGTGGTTACCGACGCTTCGGGCGGCGTCTCTGAGGAAGCACATGACATGGCAATTCGCCGTCTCGTCGCCGCGGGGGCCCAACCGATCACATGGCTCGGCATGGCCGGGGAACTTCAGCGCGACTGGGCGCGCACAGAGAGGCTCGGAGAAGTCGCTCAGATCCTGTTTGATCATGCCGGCGCTTCCGGGGCCGTACTTGCCTGGGAGCTGGAAAACGAAGCAAACCGCGCGTAGAGCTTGGACGAATAGAGGAGGTTAGGAATAGTGCAAACCGCACAAATGGACGTGAAGGAGTATAGATATTTCGCCGACAACCAGTGGCGAAAAGCTGCGGATAATCGGGTCTTTGAGGTCCACGAGCCTTATAGCGGAAAGCTGTTTGCCCGCGTCGCGGCAGGATCTCGCGCTGACGGCCGCACCGCCGTGGATGCGGCCGCGAAGGCATTCGAAGGTTGGGCGGCAACTACGCCGGCGGAAAAAGCCCGCCTGTTCCTGAAGGCTTCCGAGATCGTCAAGCGCCGCCGAAGCGAGATCGCTGAAGTGCTGGCGCGTGAAACCGGATCGACCATTTCATTCGCTACGTTCCAGCAAGACCTGGTGGCAGCGACGCTCCAGCAAGTCGCAGGCTGGGTGTATCTGCCCAAAGGCGAGGTTCTGGAAACCAATGCGCCCGGGTCCCACTCAATCGGCGTGCGGCGTCCACTGGGCGTTGTCGCCAGTTTCACGCCATGGAACGGCGCCAACGTCTTGTCCTGGCGGGCCGTCATATCGCCGGTGGCCGCCGGAAACACCGTCGTCGTGAAGCCATCTGAGTTCGCTCCGGTGTCGGCAGGAATTATGCTCGCGGAGGTCGCGGAGGAAGCCGGATTCCCGGCGGGGGTGATTAATGTTGTTACTCATGCGCCAGGAGCCGCGGGCGCCATTGCGGACGAGTTCTTCGATCGTCCCGAAGTCCGGGTCATCAATCTGATCGGCGGAGTCAAGACGGCGCGCATGCTGGCGGAGCGAGCCGGGCGGCTTTTGAAGCGGACTGTGATGGAGCTTGGGGGTTTCAATCCGATGATTATCCTCGACGACGTCGATATCGAATATGCTGTCCGCACCGCAACGTTCGGGTCCTTCTTTCATCAAGGCCAGATCTGTCTCAATACCCGCCGAATCATCATTCAGCGCAAGATCTACGAAGAGTTTCTCAGCAAGTTTGTGGCTCGGACCAACACCCTGCCGGCAGGCGATCCCCTGAACCCGAAAACCATCATCGGTCCCATCATTACGCGTGACGCCGTAAAGCTGATTGATGACCGCGTGAAGGAAGCTGTCGCGAGGGGAGCCAAGGCCCACACGGGCGCGAAGCACGATGGACAGATTTATTACCCCACGATTCCGACGGACGTTCCTCTGGATGCCGCCATCGCCAACGAGGAGACGTTCGGGCCGGTCGTGGTGGTCGAAGCGGTGGATACGCCAGAAGAGGCGATTGACGGCGCAAATCGCACGATGTACGGTCTCACGTCTTCGATTCTCGCCGGGAATACCTACAAGGCGTTTGAGATGGCGCCGAAGGTTCTCGCCGGAATCGTCAATGTGAATTCACCGACCGTCAACGACGAGATTCACGCGCCCATGGGCGGCGTTCGCGACAGCGGCTGGGGCCGCACGGGACCCCGCAGCCTGGATGATTTCAGCGACCTGATTTGGATCAACTCGCACAGCGGTCAGCGCCAGTATCCCTTCTGATTTTCAGAGCGGCCATGGAGACATCAAGGCTCAGGCGTTAGGAGATTCGAAAATGAATAACGTATCGCATGAAGAAGGGCAGTATGACTTCATCGTGGTGGGCGCCGGCGCGGCCGGTTCGGTTCTTGCCGCGGAATTGTCCGCGTCCGGCGCGCAAGTACTCGTCATCGAGTCGGGGGGACCCGACGACGCGCGGACCATCGCGAACCCGAGCATCTGGTTTTACAATGTCGGCGGGCCGCTCGACTACCACCTGCCTGTCAACCCGTCGCCGCGATTGAACAATCGCACATTCAACATGGCCCTCGGTCATGTACTTGGCGGCGGCAGCAGCATCAATGCCATGGTGTGGACCCGCGGCATGCAACGGGACTATGACGGGTGGGCGGAGAACGGAGCCAAGGGTTGGGCCTTCGCCGACGTGCTTCCGGTCTTCAAGAGTCAGGAGGACTGGGAGGGCGGCGCCAATGCCTGGCGCGGCGCCGGCGGCCCTATTCACATCCGCCGTCCGAAAGATCCTCATCCCACAGCGCCAGCCTTCATCGACGCCGCCCGCGAGATGGGCATGCCCATTCTGGATGACGTGAACGGACCGATGGTCCCCGGCGCCGGCTACATCAACATGAACATCGCCGCGGATGGGACTCGCGTGAGCGCCGTTGGCGCCTTCCTGCGCCCGGCGCTGTCGAGGCCGAACCTCACTCTGCTGCTCAACACCACCGTGGTGAAACTGAACTTCCAAGGTACTCGATGCGTGGGCGTCAAGATCATGACAGGCGGCACTGTAACCGATATCGCGGCCGACAAGGAAGTGATCCTTACGGCAGGCGCCATCAATAGCCCGAAGCTTCTGATGCTCTCAGGCGTCGGGGAAGCGAAGGCGCTTCGCAGCCTGGGAATTGACGTCGTTGAGAACCTGCCCGGGGTCGGCGAGAATCTGCAGGACCATGTGCTCGTGTCCGGCGTCGTGTTCCAGTACAAAGGCAAGATGCCGGATCGGCCGGCCGACAGCAATGCCGTCGAGGCAGAGGCTTACTTGTCGAGTGGTCCTTTGAGCGATACCGACATTAATCTTGTCCTCGAACAACTGCCGGCCGTTACACCCGAAGCGGCCGCGCGCTTTGGCGCCCCTCCGGCGGACGCATTCACGATCGCGCCGGCTCTTGTGCAGCCAACCAGCCGAGGCGCCGTCCGTTTGGCGAGCAACAACTTTCAGGATGCCGCCGTGATCGATGGCAACTATCTGGGCACGGATCGGGATTTTGCGGCCATCGTGCGCGCCATCGAAGCCGCGCGTGAACTTGGAAATCAGCGTGCCTTTGACAGTGTGCGCGAGATCGAAGTCATGCCCGGCCCTGCGGCAACCGCCGACGAGATCCGGGAACTTGCCCGGCTTGGCTCGGCGAGCTTCGGACATGGCGTCGGCACGTGCAAAATGGGCGTGGATAATCTCTCGGTCGTCGACCCGCAGCTCCGCGTGCACGGCCTTACAGGCTTGCGCGTGGCCGACGCGTCCGTCATGCCGCGGATCATTACAGGGCCAACGAATGCGCCGACTCATATGATCGCGGGCCGCGCCGCCAAGCTGATTCTCGGCTAAACAGGGGATCTTATGACCGGCAATCCGGATAGGCCGTTGACCATCGACACCCATCACCACATATTGCCCGATTTTTTCTGGCAGGCGACAGAGAACGCGCATGCTCCCGTCGGAGGACTCGCGCCGCTTCGGTGGTCCAAGGAAGCAAGCATCTCTTGCATGGATGACGCCGGCATCGACCTGGCAGTGGTCTCGCTGAGCACGCCCGGCGTGCACACGGGAGATAGCGCGAAAGCGCGGGAATTGGCGCGCCGATGCAACGAATTCTCGGCTGAGCTGGTTCGTTCACGACCGGACCGTTTTGGAGGTTTCGCCTGCCTCCCCTTGCCGGATGTCGATGCCTCCTTAGCGGAGCTTTCCTATGCACTCGACGTCCTCGGGCTCGATGGCTTTGTTCTCTTTACGAATTCCAACGGCGTCTACCTCGGAGACCCCGCCTTGGAGCCGGTGTTCGAAGAACTTGAGCGCCGCAATACCGTCGTCTATGTGCATCCCAATCCCTCACCGGACGCGGTTGCGCATGCGTTGGGACTCCCCGACAATCTGCTTGACTTCCCGACAGACACCAATCGTGCGGTCGCTCAGATGCACTACACGAACAGATTCGCACGCACGCCAAACGTGAAGTACATTTTCTCTCATGCCGGAGGCTCCATTCCCTACCTTGCCGCGCGCTTCGCGATCATTGACGAAATGGGGTTCATCGCGGGCGGCGAGCAGCGAGGCTCCGCCGCTGATATGTTCCGCCGGATTTATTGGGACACGGCGCTTGCCGCAAGCGATCCCGTACTCCGCATGCTGCGCGACGTGGCGGGAATCAATCAGGTTCTCTATGGAACAGATTTTCCGTATCTGCGCCGGGACCTGGCCATTAACTCCAGACAACGCATCTTGCAAAGCTCCGAGCTGGACGATTTGGAGAGACGCGCCATTCTCGGAGGCAATGCGTCACGCCTTTTTCCGGCAATTCCGTCCTTCGCGAAGGGCGATTTGAAAAGAAAGTAGAATGCGACCGACGATCCATCCGCTCAGTGAGGAAGACTCGGTCGCGGTTGCCGCTTTGCGATCGGTTGTGGCGCCCATGAAGGGTAGGTTCGAAGGAACCCGCTCGCTGGCCGCGGTCTGTTTAACGACATCATGGAACGGGCCGTAGTCCCGGAGGGCGTGACCTTTGAAGCCGCGACCGCCGGCGGGATACCCGGCTGGTGGGCCAAACCGGCACGCGCTCAGAAGGGCGCCGTGATCGTTCACGTCCATGGCGGCTGGTTCAATTGGGGAACCGCTCAGGCGTTCCGGAACTTCGTCGGACACATCGCTTTGAGCGGCGGCGCCGACGCTTTCATACCGGATTATCGGCTCGCTTCTGAGCACCCGTTTCGTGCTTGCCGGCCAGGACGATTCGACAATCGGTTCAGCACTTTTAACGGGCCGCTTTAGCCACCGGCAGCCAGAAGTCAGCGAACGGCGTTATCCGTCCAAGTGGCCTGGTAGAGCGCCGCAGAGCTTACGAGACTGCGCTACCTGTGTCCGCCGCCGGAGCTATGGCCGCCACCACCGCCGAAGCTATGGCCTCCGCCGCCACTGAAGCTGCGCGCCCCGCCGCCGTAACTATTGCTACGAGCGCTACCGCTCGATTGCGAACTGCGAGCGCTACCGCTCGATTGCGGCGCGTAAGAACGCGACGCGCCCTGGTATCCCCGAGAGTCCGACTGGTAACCCCTTGAATAGCTTTGCGCAGAGGAATTCCTGAAGCTTTGGTAGCCTTGCGCCCCAGAGCGGCTTCCATACTGGTTGCCTGTCGCGCGATTGGCGTATCCGCTCGCGTTGCCGTATGCGCCACCCCGATTGGCGCCGTACGATTGAGCGCCTGAATAATGGCTACCCATGCTCGCTGCGCTGGCTCGCGAAGCCGCCCCAAAACGCTGCGCAACTCTCGCGTTCGCATACCCTACGCCAAGCCGGTGAGCTGGATTGTGCGACCAAGCGGCGAGGCCAACGCCTCCATATCCACCGCGGAAGCCATAGCTGTGGAAGAATCCGGCGTTGATGAAAAGGCCGCCGCCAAACCAGTTCGGTCCCCATCCCCAACCGCCCCAACCACCCCAACCGCCGAAGAACAGTCCAACATTGATCCCGGGCCAATATCCGAAACCGAACGGCGGGTAATAAAGAGCAGGATAATATCCGTACGCGGGCGGTCCCCAAACATACATCGGATCGTATTGCGGCACATAGATCACCTGCGGGTTTGCTGGTTGGATCTGGATCGCCGATTGGCCATTATCGGTTTGAGTAGTCACTGTTTCTTGTGGGGAGGACGACAGCCTGCCCCTAGACTGGGCTGAGGCGCGCATGCGCTGTACCGCGTACATTACGTCGGCCTGTTGCGCCAGGAACGCATTACCGAGGTCGGTCGTCCAGCGGACATCCTGATTCATTCTCGCCAGCACTTCGGGAAAGGCCACCAGCGCCTGAACACTGGGATCCCAGTTCTGCTGCTTGGCAGCGTCCATGAGGGCCGTCCCGGTTAAGCCGCTGTTTCTCTGAAACCACTGCTCAGCTTCCACAATTTCCAATGGATACGTGGAAGCGGCCAGCACCTGACCGAGCAGGGGGTCGGGATAGAGAGCGATGGGGGCCACCAGATCGTCGAGTTGCTGCCGCGACCAGACCTGTTGTTGGGCCGTCTGCGGCGCCGCGGGCGGACCGACCGGCGCCTGCGCACTGACAACGGCGCCACTGCCCGCAACCATCAACGCGAGTCCAACCGCAAACGATCTCCGATATGACCAAAGCCGCGACTTCATTTTGGGCCTCCCATTCAATCTTCCACCCATATAGATGCGCGGGAAGCCCATTAGGTGTCGTGCAGAGTAGGGTGGACTTCCCGTCCGCAGCCGGCTTGCCACTAGCCGCAAGAGCCTGATCCCGTTAGAAATGAAGGGTTTAGGGGGAGCTGTGCGGACCAGTGCATAAGGCTCCTGTCAAAGGTTCAGCGTTGGGTACTAGCCCCTGAACGACGCTGACGGCTTGGCCACAGTTGCGCCGCTGGCCCGAGCCGCTATGCACATCGAATATACCCGGCTCGCTGCTATCCGCGCTCTTGGCCGGATCTTCCATAGCCGCGCGCCAAGTCGAGTCGCTACCTGTCATCGGATCTGCTGGAATGCTGCCCACGTACTTCTTGGTGACCAGGTCGCGCAGCGTTTGCCCGAAAAGCGTGCAGCGATCCTCAGAAACTTTGGCAGCGTACTGCACAAAGGTAAGTTTGAGCCAACCGCGACGCTACCGATATCGCGCCATAACACTCTCACGGCAGGCTGACCGCTTGAGGCTTGTTCCCGGCTACAAAACGCGGTATACCGAATCATGCTTTTCCGAATTGCGCTGACTATTTTTCTGGCGGTGCCTTGCCTGGCCCAGGATGCCGCGCGGATGGACCAAATCGTTCAAGCCTATGTGGCCGACCACAAATACATGGGGACTGCCCTCGTGGCGCGCGGCGACCAGGTACTTTTCACGAAGGCATATGGCTCCGCCAACCTCGAATGGGACGTTCCGAATACTCCCAACACCAAGTTCCGTCTTGGGTCGGTGACCAAGCAGTTTACGGCGGCCTCGATCCTATTGCTCGAGGAGCGCGGCAAGCTGAGCGTTAGCGATCCGGTGAAGAAGTTTATGCCCGATGCTCCCGCGGCTTGGGATAAAGTCACCATCTTTCATCTCTTGACCCATACATCCGGCGTTGCGGACTTCACCCATTTTCCGGACTATCCTAAAATCGAACCGTTCGCCACCACGTCGGCGAAGCTGGTGGCTCTTTTCCGCGACAAGCCGCTCGATTTCGAGCCGGGGGAGAAGTGGAGTTACGACAATTCCGGATACGTGCTGCTCACTTACCTGATCGAGAAAGTAACTGGTGACAGCTACGAGAAGTTCGTGCGCGAGAATATTTTCACGCCGCTGGGGATGAAGGATACCGGCTACGATTCCAACGCCGCGATCATCCCGCATCGGGCATCCGGATATTCCACCGGTCGGGACGGAATTGAGAACGCCGGCTTCATCAATATGACCGTTCCGCAAGGGGCCGGCGCGCTTTATTCCACCACCGGGGACTTGCTGAAGTGGGAGCAGGCACTCTTCGGCGGCAAGGTGCTAAAGGCGGCATCGCTCGATAAGATGACCACGCCGTTCAAGAGCAACTATGCCTTTGGCCTCATGGTGGAGACGGCCGGCGGGCATAAGAAGATCTCTCATGGCGGCGCGATTGAAGGTTTTAATACGAGTCTCAATTACTACCCGGACGAGAAACTCACGGTGGTGGTTCTGGCGAACCTGAATGGGCCAGCGGACGATATCGCTGGAAAACTAGCCGCGATAGCCCATGGCGAGACGGTAACGCTGCCCGGCGAGCGGAAGGAGATCACGCTTGACTCCAAGGCGCTTAGCCGCTATGTGGGAGTGTACCGGATGCCGGGCGGAGGACCCGCGGTAACGCCGATGGTGGTGGCTCTCGACGGGAATCAACTGACAGCCAAGTTAGACGGTCAGCCGGCGTTCCCCATTTTTCCGCAATCGGAAACGATGTTCTTCCTGAAGGTAGTGGATGCGCAAATCGAGTTTCCCAAGGACGACGGTTCAGGAAAGGCAAGTCAATTGACGCTTCACCAGAATGGCAGGGACATGGTAGCGCAGCGGATGGACGACGACGCGGCAAAGAAGATTACGGATGCAGCGGCGGCCTTCGCCAAACGCTTAAAAGACCAGACGCCGGCGCCGGGCAGCGTGCAGGCGGCCACTAAGATGATTCAGGATTTATTCAATGGCAAGCCCGACGAGGCGATGATGAGTCCTGGCGCCCCGATCCATCAGCAATTGGCGCGGCTCCAATCTGAGGTCGCGGGGTTTGGCGTGATCGAGAAGATCGCGTTTCAGGGAGTGGGACCGGGCGGCGCGGATATTTATTCGGTTAAATCGGCGAAGGGCGCGTGGGAATTCAGGATCTGGCTGACAGAGGACGGGAAGATAGAGCAGGCCAATACTCGCGCCGTGCAATGAAGGGCCGCGCCCGACCTGCTAGAAAACCAGCCGGGCGCGCCTTCGGATAATGGTAGATAACGCGTCTTCGAACGAGGGCGTACGCCCTGGCGCGCCCGCAGTCATTTCTCCTGGAGCAGTGTGGAGGCGGGTCCCAATCGCAGATGATTCGGGAGGGGTATGATTTAGGGTGTGACGGTGTACAAGCCACGACGGGCGCCGCAATGCGCGCGCCGCGAACGGTCTGCCGATATCGAATCCTGCGTCGAGCGCCGGCGAATCGGCAGCCAGCGCGCCCATCGGGAGCGTCGTGCCTGAAGGTTCACGCCGGATGTCCGCCACGCGACCGACGAAGCTCCGCTCGCAACGCGACATTAACCTGTGGCGTATTCCGCTGCAGCTCTCGCTCGCGGCGACCGCGCTGTTCGCGATTACCCTGATTCCAGACATCCTCGACAAGTACGGCATCATTCACATCCCGTCCTGGCTGACGATGGGCAGTATCGATGATGCGCGCGCGATCCTGTCGGCAATGATGGGCGCGGTCGCGACCGTGCTCGCGCTGATATTCTCGGTTGCGCTGCTCGTGCTGTCGATGGTCTCGACGCTGTTCGGCCCGCGCCTGCTCTACAGGTTCCTCCAGGACTGGGTCACTCAGGCCACGATCGGCCTATTCATGGGCACGTTTGTGTACATCTGCCTGGTCTTCCTCGTCACCCATCAGGATGCGCAGTCGTCGTTCATCCCGCAGATATCCCTGATCACCAGTTGGGCGCTCGTCGTGTTCAGTTTCGGGTTCCTTGTCTACTACAGCCATCGGGTCGCGAGATCGATCCAGAACCCCGACATGATCGCCGCGATCGCCGACGACTTGTACGTCGCGGCGGGAGGCGCGCACGTGTCCGGCCCTGGCGAGGGCGCCGGCGCAGCCCCCGACGACGCTGTGATTCTGCGCCAGGCCGAGACCGGTATGATCGTGTCGTGCCCGAAGAGCGGCTATCTGCAGCACGTCGATCACGGCGCCCTGGTCGCGGCCGCGCGCGCGGCGGACGCAATGATCGTGCTCAAGTTCCGACCAGGGCAGTTCGTACTCCGCGGCGAGCCGCTCGCGGCCGTCGTCCCGCCCGGCAACGCCCGCGGGCTTGAGGCGGCAGTTGACCGTGGCGTCAGCATAGGCAGTCATCGCACGCTCACCCAAGACAGCGAGTTCGGGATCGCGCAGATCGTCGAGATTGCGATCCGTGCGCTCTCGCCCGCGGTCAACGACACCTTCACCGGCGTCGCGTGCGTCGACTGGCTCGCCGATGCGCTGCTCACGCTCGCCGAGCGACCCCCGTTGGAGGGAAACTGGTACGACACGGGCAGCACGCTCCGGGTGTGGATGCCGCCGGTGCGGCTTAATCGCCTCGTCAAGCTCGCGTTCGATCAGATCCGTCAGGCATCCGCGACAACTCCCGCTGTGCTGATTCGCCAGCTCGATGCGATCTGCCGGCTGGCACTGCGGCTTCCAGACGCGTGCCGTCTGGTGCTGTCGGAACAAGCGGATGCGATCCGCGAGTCCGCAACTGCGCTGGTCGCGCTCGATCGCCGCGACATCGACGCGGCCTGGAGCCGGGCGCGCACCGCCCTCGACGCGCTGCCCCGGTCATCGAGTGTCGAGCGCACGCCCGCGTAGCTCCCCCGCCGCGATCCTTATCAACCAGTCGGTGCAGTTCTGCCGCTTGTTTGGTCTCTGAGAATGGCCGACGATAAATACGAAACACGCCGCCAACAATTCCGGCGGCGCCTCTCGCCACGTCGCCCAGGATCTCCTTCAATCTGTCTTGAGCGCCATATCCGCTGGAGATCCAGCGGGGCGGCGGAGCCATGCGTCAAAGGCGTGCCGGGCCAGTCGGAGTTGGGTCCCTGATTCTCGCGGTTCCACGGTGAATTCGTGAAGCCTTCGGCTAGTAATTCACAGGTTCGCACCGTGTCCTCGCGCAGGCAGTAAACCGGGAGTGCCGCAGATGACCGATTTGCCCTTCATACCGCACCTCTTCTTGGGCTGGACGAGCCTGAGCGGGTCCGCGATTTCGGCGCGAACGCGGCGATTTTCAGCCTGATGGAGGCTGTCCTTCTGCGTGTGCGTGCCGGCGAGGATCATCGCCTCGAACACATAATAGATCAGCGTTGCGGTCTCGTAATTCTGGAGGGCGTTGAACGATGGCCCCGATTCCAAGGCGACGTTCTCGCCGTCAATTGCCGTTTCATTCGCCATCGCCGCCAGCGCCTGAACGATGGCCGGATACAGCGCGCTGAAATCCTTGTCATTGCGCGAACCGCAGATGGACGCAGCCGGCGGTCTTGAACGGCACGGCCCGGAAGCCGTCGAGCTTCAATTGACACGAAGACAGTTTCTCCGCGTACTGCAGCAGCATCGGTTCGATGAATCGGGCTTTGACGCTCTGGCGGGGCATCCAGGAACCAGTTTGCACTGCGTCTTCAAAGTGCCAAAGGTTGGTATCACTTCCCCGCGGCGCACGACCGGCCGTTCTCGGCGAGCCCCCAGGATATCGCATTGCTATAAAGCTGAATGATTAGCTCCTCGGAGTACATAGATGCGGCGTGACCGAGCGCCGAGTAAAAGACATGGCCCTTTTCCACGCAATGCCACCACGCGAGGGGATGGTCCGCACCCATGGTGGCTCGGCCGGGAGTGTAAGTCTGCTCGTCGACGGTCAGCAGGATATGGTAGCCCGGCTTGGCGCGAGGATTATCGGCAAACGAATACCACTCTTCCGCGCGATGCCAGAGCGCAGGGAGGCCTTTTGTGATGGGGCTCTTCAAATCTTCCACGTGAATGTCACCGGGCTGTATAGATGAGTGAACGACAAACTGCGCTCCGATCAAAGTATCCACATACCACTTCCAGTCCGCCGCCGAAGTGCGGCCCGGACCGCTGTTGACGGGATCGCCGCCGGAGCCGTGAGTGCCCACAAAAGATCCGCCGTTTTCCATCCAGGTCTTGAAAGCCGTTCGCTGGTCCGCGGTCAGCGTATCGCCGCTGGTGTTGTTCCACACGACCACCTTGAACTTTTCCAACTGGTCTTTGTTCATGACCGCGCCGTTCTCCGTTATAAAGAACGGCCACCCCCGCTCGTGCGCGATGGCCGCGAGCGCCGCATTAGAAGCCTGGATCGAAGCATCGTCGCGAAATCCATTAGTCTTGGAGAAAATCAGCACCCCGCCGGGTTTCAAATTAGCCGGCAGCACAGGCGGCTCCTTGTCGAACGTGGGAGCGGACACGAAACCGGCGCCTCCGCGACCAGCCCGAGCGGCTCCATTGGGTGCTCCGGGTGCGCCCCGCCCTTCGACCCCGGTCGCCGGAGGCTGCTGACCCCAAGTCAATCCGGTGGTAGCGACCAATGCGGATACCGCGAACAATTTCACTTTGATGCTCATGCAATCTCCCGTAGCTTGCTTAACCGACTGTGAATTTGGCCGACACGTCTCTCTACTGTGGAATCATACACGGTTCATGCGTCCATTGCGAGGCACACCCAACGTAACCAGGACACGCCCCGGCAGGACCACCCGTCGATGGGCAGAGCTGTTGCGTTTGGAACGCTCGGCGGGCGGCGGCATTGCCTTGAAGAGGCCGACACGCTGGCTGTCCAAGCGTCCGACCCAGACTTCCGGCGCACGTCGATTGATCTGGAGCGTTCTCTTTGAGCCCGGCGTTTTACATGGGCGTTCACGTGCCGCGCGCTGTGACGACGGCTTTGCGTCTGCGAGGAATTGATGTGCTGACCGCCCCGGGTCAGCGATCCGCACCGTCCCACTCCCTCCCATACCACCACACCGACCCCGCCCAAGCCGCCACGCACGGCGCTATCATCCACCCGCTATGTCCCACCGACGACCCGGCCATAGCGATTAGCGCGCATTGCACCAGCCCTTCCACCACCGGCGCGCCCGCCGAGAAGCGCCAGCGTATCTGCTCGCGCCGATGATTCACCGTCGCGTAGTGACCTACCGCCAACGCCGTTAGAGCGGCGCCCAAGCCCGCCAGCGGCGCCAGCGGAAGCGCCACAAGCACCGCCAGCACCAGGAACGCCGCGTCCTTGGCCAGAAGCACTTGCCACCCGCTCACCGGCAGCAATCGGTAGCGTTCCAAGCCGCTCTCGCCGTCCAATCCGAAGAGGCACTGGGCGTAGCTCGATAGCGCCACCATCGCCAATAACGTAATCGGCATCAGCGCTTCAGCCGGAAGTTTCATACCCGACGCGCGGTATGCCAGCACGGCCGCACTCAGCAGCAGCGCCACATAAAAATCGAGCGTACACAGCATCTCGCGCAGGTTCTTGCGGATCAAGTGATTCAGCGGCCCTGGGAACCGCGGTATGCGGCGCCACACACTGGCGCGCGGCGCGATGGGCAGCGCCGAGAGTATGAAACTTATGGCGATCAGACCGCCGCAAAGCCCCCAGAGCCCCACGGTCACCTTGCCGCGCGCTACCCACACCGCGCCGGCGCCGATCAGCCACGTCACCGGATTCACCCACGGGCTTGCCCCGCGCAATATCCATCGCTCACGCCGTTCCAGCGGCCAGAGTGCCAGGCGCGATGCGGGGATCTTCTGCAGCGGGTCGGTGCTCAACGTAAACAGCAGAATCAGGCCGAGGATCAGGTCGAGAAACGCGCCCGCGTTCTGTAGCATGAGTACGGTAACAATGAAAAAGTTGTTTCCGACAATCGCGACGATGGATTTCTGATCGCGCCGCAAGGCCTGGGCCAGCGCCCTTAGGATCGCGGCGGTCCGAGCCATTCGAGATCCTCCACCACCGGCGATTCCACCAGGTCGAAATAGTGCTGCTCGAGTGCTTGCGGCAGCTCGGACGCGGGCGAATCCCACACCATCTTGCCTTTGCGGATCATGATCAACTGTGTGGCGATCTCTTCGGCCACCGGCAAAATGTGCGACGTCAGAAACACCGTGATGCCGCGGCGCGAAGCGCTCTGCAACAGGTCGCGCATAATCTTGGAAGTCACCGGGTCGATGGCCTCGAAGGGCTCGTCCAGAAACAGGACGCGCGGATTAGGCAGCAGCGCCATGGCGAAGGATGTCTTCTTGCGCATACCGTGCGAGCAGGCGGAGGCGAAGGTGCGCCGGCCGTGTTCCAGGCTAAGCGCGCGCAGCAGTTGCGCGATGCGGCCTTTCGCGTCCTGCCGGGCTACGCCGTAAACGCTGGCGGTGAGTTCCAGATGCTCTTCCACGGTGAGATCGTCGAACAGGCCGAGATCTTCCGGCAGCACGCCGATGCGCCGCTTGAGCTCGATGGGGTTGGTACGCGGGTCGAGTCCGCACACTTCAATCTCGCCGCCCGTGGGAGCCAGCAGACCGGTAAGCATCTTGACGGTGGTGGACTTTCCGGCGCCGTTCGGGCCCAGGAACGCGCAGATGGCGCCCGGCGCCACGTGGAAGGAAAGGCCGTCGACCGCGGTGAACTCTCCGAAGCGGCGGGTAAGGTTGCGGCATTTGATCATCCCTTCCATTGTGCCAATTGCCAAGTACACCGTTTCAGAAGTTCGCCAACGTATCGAAACATCGCTTGCTGACGCGCGCGGCTCTGATCGGAGCCGCGACCGTCAGGGAGCGGAATCCTTGGAATACGCAACCGCATTTATGAAACGGTGTACTAAGCTAGTCTCAATCTCGGGTTGATTGGTTAGGACGTAGCCCGAGCGCTCGGAGCGGCTCGGGAACCGCAGGCCATGGGCCCGCGCCACAGTTGTCACAAAAAGGCGATGGAGATCGTATTAAAGGTTGTGCAGCCCGCGAAGGAACTGGCATTGAGTCCGGCGGAGGCCGAAACGGACGGCCGCGCGCCGGCCTGGTTCGATGCGCTATTCCGGGAGCATTATCCCCGTGTGGTGGCGATGCTGGCGCGGTTGACGGGTGACCGCGGACAGGCCGAAGAGATCGCGTCCGACGCTTTTTGCAAGCTGTCGAAGGGTGGGGCATGTCTTAGCCTGCCAAGCGAGCGCCATACGCCCTGGCTCTACCGCGTCGCCACCAATGCGGGTTTAGACGCGTTGCGGCGAAACGCCCGCCGGCGCCAGCATGAACAGGCTGCCCACGTGGAAAGTCTGCGGTCGGCTACGGCGGCCTGCGCCTTGGAGCGGATCCTGAGCGAAGAACGCCGCGCGCGCGTGCAGGCGGTGTTGGCGGAGATGAAGCCGCGCGACGCGCAGCTTCTGTTGCTGCGGGCGGATGGATTGGCCTATCGCGAGCTGGCGGAATCGCTGGGCGTGCAGGCGAGTTCTATCGGCACGCTGCTGGCGCGGGCGGAGGCGGAATTCGAACGGAAGTTCCGCGCCCGTCATGGAGAGGGGATATGAAGGAATGCTTGGAGGAAGGCGGGTTAAGAGCTTATCTGGACCGTGAATTGCCGCCCGACGAAATGACGCGAATTGCGGTTCACGTGGGCGGCTGCGCCGAATGTCACGCGCGATACAACGAATTGGCCGGACGTGCGGCGAGGGTGTCGGCGCTGATGGAAACGCTGGAAGTTGGGCCCGTGGTATCGGCTCCGGTGCAGCGGCGTTTCGCTATGCCGGCTCGCTCGAAAGTAGCCCGTCCGGTCGCCACGGCAGTTTTAGCGCTGGCAGCCGCGGCGGCGCTGGCGTTTGTCCTGCTTCCCAAGCGCGCTGAGGCGCCGAAGCCGATGGTCGCGCCGCACGTTGCGCCCGTGCGGCAAATTATGGAACAAGCGGTTGCGCCGAGTGGTGCGGGCCCATGGCCTGCGCTGTCATCGCCGCCGCGGGCCAAGAGCCCAAGGCGCGTGAAGCCGCCGGCTGTGCAGTATTACCTGGCGCTGGACGACGAACCTATCGACACGGGCGTAGTGATGCGCGTGGCGCTCGATGGCACAGGCGTGCAGGCGGACGTGATTTTCGATGCCGATGGGCGCCCGCGCGCCATTCGGGCGATTAAGTGAATCTGAGGAGAATCGAATGAGACGAATCTACGGAACGGCAATATTGGCGGCCCTGTTCGCGTTGGCGGCGGCGGCGCAGGATGCGGATATACAAAAGAAAATGGCAGAGGACTTGAACGCCGAGATTAGCAACATGAGGATAAAGGTCATCGGCATGGTGGGCGGCGTGACGTCGAACGTGAAGAACGCCCCCTATCGGGCCGACCAGATCACGGAGACCACTCAAACACTCGGCGACGGCACGCGCATCCACAATGAGCATCAGGTGACCATCTACCGCGACAGCCTGGGCCGCGTACGCCGTGAACTCCCCGACGAGATCTCGATTATGGACCCGAACTCGGGCGCGGGCTACATGCTGAACACGAAGGATATGACCTACAGGAAAATGACGGTCTCCGTATCGGGGAACTCGGGCGGCCGCGGCCTCATTACCGTACGGACTGGCACGGCGGTGTTCCCCGGCGGCGGCCGCAGCGGCGAGGACATGCCGGTGGTACTCACGCAGTCGATGACGGACGGTCCGAACACCGCCAGCCTTACCGTGAACAGCCAGACCGTCACCATGACCCCGAATAAGGAATCCCTGGGAACTCAGACCATGGAAGGCGTCAAGGCGCAAGGCGAACGGCGGACGAGCACGATTGAAGCCGGCGCGATCGGCAACGACCGGCCGATTCAGATCGTTTCCGAGCGTTGGTATTCGCCCGATCTCCAGGTCGAAGTGATGACACGCCACAGCGACCCGCGCACCGGCGAAGAGATTACCCGGCTGGTCAACATCAACCGCGCCGAGCCCGACCCGAGCCTCTTCCAGGTACCCGCAGGCTATCAGCTCGTCGAGCCGCCGGCAGGCAGAGGCGGACGTGGCGCCCGCGGCGGCGGCCAGTAGGACGGGCCTCCCGGCCTGTCAGCCTTTTCGAACGGCGGTTGGTGCGTCGGCCACCGCCGTATCCGTCACCTGCTTCGTCTTCCTCTCCACAATCTCCACCAATCCCTCCGCCAGTTTCTTCCCGACCGTAACGCGAAACGGAACGCCGATCAGATCCGCGTCTTTGAATTTGACTCCGGGCCGCTCGTCGCGGTCATCCAGCAGCGCATCGAGGCCCAGCGCGAGGCACTCCTGGTAGATCGCCCCGCCCGCGTTACGCTGCGCCGCATCGCCGATGTTCGCCGGCGTGACGATTACGTCGAACGGTGCGATGGCAATCGGCAGAATCAGGCCGTCCTTATCGAAACCCGCCTGCGCGGCGGCGATCAGGATGCGCTCAATGGCGATGCTACACGCGGCCATCCACACAGGCGTCTCCACCCCCGCCGCGTTCGTGATGTGGAGATCGCGCGCCGGCCGCGGCGCAGAGAAGCGGCTCAATTCGATGGCCTTCCGCGCCTCAAGCGCGGCGCCGCAGTGAGCGCACGGTTCGCCGGCCGCGATCTGGCGCAGGTCATGAAACGCGGCGTCGAAATCTTCGCCCACGGTGACGTTGCGCAGATGATAATCGTCGCGGTTGGCGCCGGCAATCATGTTGCGGCGTCCGGCCAGCGCGCGGTCGGCCCAGATCGGCATGTTGCGGACGCCGACCGGCCCCAGAGAACCGGCTGCGGCGCCGAACCATTCGAAGATCTCGGCGTGCCGAGCCTGGCGGAAGCGCGGGTCGCCGGCGATCGCCGCGAATTTCGCCTCGCTCAATTGGTGGTCGCCGCGGATCATCACCAGGATGGGCGCGTCGTGAGCCACCAGCACCAGGCTTTTCATCTGCGCGCTCTCGGGCAAGCAGGTGAATTCGGCCACTTGCGCGATGGTCTTGCGGCCGGGCGTATGGAACTGTTCGGGTGTAAGGTCGCCTGCGGGGTCGTCGATGGCCGGGGTGGAGGCTTGGGCCAGCGCCAACTCCAGCGGCGCCGCATAGCCGCACGCGGCGCACAGGGCGATGGAATCTTCGCCATCTTCCGACCAGGCGGCGAATGAGCCTTCCGTGGCCGCGTACACGGCGCCACAGCGGTCCAGCACGCGGCGGCAGAGACCATCCAGGGCGGCCGGCTCTACGCCGAACGCTCGGGCTTCCAAACCGGCGCCGAAGCGATACCAGATTTGCGGCAGCTGCTTATAGCTGCGGATCTCTCGCGCAACGTCTTCGAAGGCGCCGCTATCGGGCAGCAGCATTTCCTGCGCGCCGGCGGCGTCGAATTCCGCGCGCGCGATTTCGACGATCTTGCGCAGGCTGCGGCGGGCGAGAAAAAGCCAGCGGTCGGCTCCGCGCAGATAGCCCGCCCGCTGCAGCAACTGGCGGCCCGGCGGCTCGCCAACCGGATTCGCGCGTAGCGTGGGGATGAAGAGTTTGCTCCAGAGCATCTTTGTGGGACAGGCATCCTTGCCTGTCCGCTAGTTTATGATCATTTGGCCCGCTCGGCTTAGCCGGCGTACTGTTTTGTGCCAGTCTTGTGCCGTTTTCGCTTGACATGCGCAGCACTTCAGGGATATCATCCCGCTAGTTCGTGTAAAAGCTACAATCCGCCCGCCACGTCGCGACCTTGCGTTTTTTGGAGGCTCGAAGCTCCCAGTTCTGAATGGGTGACGCCTTCCGGCGCCCCGTCCAACCATAGAAACTTTTGCAGACACGAGTGATTACACTCCAGGAGATTCAACCAATGGCGCTTACGCCTCAACTGACCGAATCGCTAAGTGAACGAGGATTTTCCCGCCGGCAAATCGGCCGGATAGCCATGGGGGCCGCTGCGGCTATTCCGTTCTTCAATGAATTTGCCCTGGCGCAACAGGCCGAGCAGCAGACTGCGGCAGCCGCAGCCGTGCGCCGTGGCGGCAGAGGCGGAGGCGCCGGACGCGGCGTTTACGATCCGGAGGTCGTCCGAATCACCTCCAACGAGAACCCGATGGGCCCTTGCAAAGAAGGCCTGGAGGCTCTTTACAAAGTGGCGCCCATGGGCTGGCGCTATTCGCCGCAGGGTGACAACCTCGAGTTCAACTCCCTGCTTGCCAGCACCGAGAACGTTCCGCAAGACCATGTGGTCGCGTTTCCGGGTTCGAGTATTCCCTTGGCGAACTGCGCGGCCGCGTTCACTTCGCCCACCAGAAGCTGGGTGATGGGCGGCCCGGGCTATGGCAGTGGCGCAGGCCGCTTTATCGGCGCAAAAACGATTAAGGTGCCGCTGCGGAAAGACTATTCGCACGATGTGGAAGCGATGATCGCGGCCGATCCGAACGCGGGCGCTTTCTACATCTGCAACCCCAATAACCCCACAGGCACTCTTACGCCGCGGAAAGACCTGGAGTACATTCTGGCCAACAAGCCGAAGGATGCCGTACTGATTATCGACGAGGCGTATGTCCACTTCGCCGGCCCCGAGAACATGTCTACCGATCTGGTTAAAGCCGACAAGGATATCGTTGTGCTCCGGACCTTCTCGAAGATCTATGGCATGGCGGGCCTGCGCGCCGGCGCCGCCTATGGACGGCCGGACCTGGTAGGTAAAGTCCGCGAGTTCGGCGGCTCGGGTTTTATGCCCGTCACCGCGACTGCATGCGCCGCGGCGAGCATGAAGGTTGGTCCCAGCCTGATGAAGGAACGGCTGCTGATCAACAAGAAGAATCGCGATCTCGCCTTCGAACATCTCGAAAAAGCCGGCGTGAGATACATCCCATCGGGCACGAACTTCTTCATGATGGAGGTGAAGGGCATGACCGGACAGCAGGTAAACACGGCCATGGCGTCGCATAAAGTCATGATCGGCCGCGTCTGGCAGGAGTGGCCGGAAATGGTTCGCGTGACGGTCGGAACCTACGAAGAGATGGGAAAATTCAATGCCGCGCTCGATCTCGTGATCAAGGAAGGGCCGCCGAAGCCCGCGGTAGGCTAAGCTCGCATGGCGAGTTAGTTCTGTATGGAGGCGTTCCAAGAGCGCACGGCGAACCGCATTGACGTGGGCGGCTGTCACGGTGAAGGAAACGGCGACCAGTGAATCCCGGACCGTGACCGCCGACCGCGTGGCGTATTATGTCGTACCGTTTAATAGGCCTTCGAATTAGGCTAGTGCCAAGGGTTCGGCATCGGACTTTAGACCTAATCCCGGTTGCTCGGCGGCGACCTCCCGGAGTCGGACCTCTTGGGCATTTGCTGGTGTGAAGGGGATTTCGCGACAGGAATCGCATGGACCGACCCCGCGCCGCTTGGACATCAGCGGTCGAGTAAAATAGAAACAGGCGTATGGCAACGAGAACCGTCCATGTATTTTCTTCCGATGGAGCGTGGGAAGTCAAAAGTGAAGGCGCGAATGGCCACACCTATCCTAGTCAGCGGGAAGCGATCGCAGCGGCACTACAGGCCATTCGCAGCAAGTCGATCGGCCAGCTTGTAATCCATGGTCGGAAGGGGCAAATCCGCGAGCGCGACACATACGGGATGACTCCCATTCAAGATCCGCCCAGGAGGAGCCGTGCGGCGAAACGGATCGGCCGGGCTGTCGGGAAGGTTGCGCTTCAGCGCGTGCAGTCCGATTCCTCCCGGTGAGCACTCGGGTCAAGAGCACACACGTTTTCATCAACTGTCCGTTTGACAGCTACCAACCGATCTTCAGTGCTATTGTCTTTGCCGTCTATGACCTCGGCTTCGTGGCCCGCTGCTCCTTGGAAGATGACGATGCCGGCGAAGTTCGTCTCACGAAGATCCAGCGGATCATCGAAGAGTGCCGCTACGGCATAAACGATCTCTCCACGGTGACGCTGGACACTGTTACTGGGCTGCCGCGTTTCAATATGCCATTGGAGCTTGGCCTTTTCCTCGGCTGCAAGCGATTCGGGGTGGAGAACCAGAGCAACAAGCGAACTTGATCTTGGACAGCGAGCAGTACCGCTACAGACAGTTCATCTCCGACATCTCCGGTCAGGATATCCGAGCGCACGGAGGAGATCCTGAGCGGGCGATTCGCGCTGTCAGGGACTGGTTGCAGGCGACTTCGAAGCGACAGGGCCTTGCGGGGGCTGGCGAAATTATCGGGCACTACCGTCGGTTCCAGGTCGACTTGCCGACAATCTGTAGAGAAGCCGAGCTCGAAACCGACAGACTAACTTTCATAGATCTCTCGACGGTGATCACGGACTGGTTGCGCGCGAATCGGTAAGTGGGTTCAAGAGCAGCCCGCCGATCCCGCCCAACTTCCTGATCCTCAATCTCCGGGGTATATGGCGACGGGTTCCGCAGGTCCGACGAAACTGGTCGAATTGCTGGCGCGAACAGCCCTAACCTCCAGCAATCGGGTCCCCGAACTTTCTGGGATGTGCCCGCACTGTCAGGGCTGCACCTCGGTGCGTGTTTTAACGCTTATGAGTCGTGCCCTTGCTGCACGCCGGCACTCACTCAGTGTCTGCACCGTCAGCGGCTTTGCCTCGAAAACCGACAGTGGCATCACCGTGCATGCCACTACCTCAGCCACGGTAACCTGCAACTCTCGGTGGGAACGGCGGCACTGACGGTCACCGTCGAGGCCCGGGTTGAGAGATTAATCGCGCGCGCGGCGCTGTCTCCCGTTACGTGCGCTAAGATTGAGGTTTCTCACCTGGAGCCTCCATGACAGCATTGGAAAGAATGCGTCGGCCGCTTGCCGAAGCCGACCCCGAAGTCTACTCGCTGATCGAGCGCGAAGCCGAGCGGCAACACTCGCAGCTTGAGCTGATCGCGAGTGAGAACTTCACCTCGGAGGCCGTGCTCGAAGCCACTGCCAGCGTCTTCACTAACAAGTACGCCGAAGGCTATCCGGGCAAGCGCTACTACGGCGGATGCGAGATTACCGACCTGGCCGAGAACCTGGCGCGCGACCGCGCCAAACAGCTCTTCGGCGCCGAGTACGTCAACGTGCAGCCGCATTCGGGGTCGCAGGCCAACCAGGCCGCGTACGCCGCCGTCCTCTCGCCCGGCGATAAGATCATGGGCCTCAACCTGGCGCATGGCGGGCACCTCACGCACGGGCACCAGCTCAATTTCTCGGGCAAGACATACCAGGTGATTCCGTACAGCGTGCGCAAAGAAGACGAGCGCATCGATTACGACGAAGTGGAGCGTCTGGCCCATGAGCATAAGCCGCGCATGATCATCGCCGGCGCTAGCGCCTATCCGCGCATCATCGATTTCGCGCGCTTCCGTAAAATCGCCGACGCCGTCAGCGCCATATTCCTCGTGGACATGGCGCACATTTCGGGACTGGTGGCCGCGGGACTGCATCCCAACCCGTGCGAGTACGCCGATATCGTCACTTCCACCACTCACAAGACGCTGCGCGGGCCGCGCTCAGGGCTGATTCTGGCCAGGGAACAATACGGCGCCGCCATCGACAAAACCGTCTTTCCCGGAACGCAGGGCGGACCGCTGGTGCACGTGATCGCCGCTAAAGCGGTCTGCTTTCTGGAAGCGCTGCAGCCGGATTTCGTGGAGTATCAGAAGCAGGTGGTCGCCAATGCGCGCGCGCTGGCGCAAGCCTTGATAGATGCCGGTTTCCGCGTGGTCTCGGGCGGCACCGATACCCACCTGCTGCTGCTCGACGTATTTTCCAAGGGCGTGCGCGGCAAAGAAGCGGAGAAAGCGCTCGACCGCGCGCGCATTACGGTGAACAAGAACGCGATTCCGTTCGACGTCAACCCGCCGCTCAACCCCAGCGGCATCCGCCTCGGTTCGCCGGCCGTCACTACGCGCGGATTTCGCGAGCCGGAGATGCGCGAGACCGGCGCGCTGATCGCCGAAGTGCTCGGCAACATCGCGAGCGAAGAAGCCGTGGCGGACGTCCGGCAAAAGGTCGAGGCGCTCACGGCGCGCTTCCCGCTCTACGATTGGAAGCGCGATGCCAGTTTCAGCAGCCCCAGTTTGACCAACCCAGGTTTGAGCCACCCACCCCAGGCATGACATGCCGCTGCACATCGCCATTGACGCCCGGCGCATCCGGGATTTCGGCATCGGCACATATATCCGCAGCCTGGTCCACGCGCTAAGCAATATCGACCGCGAGAATCGCTACACCCTGGTCAGCGGCGCGGGCGACGTTCGCACTCTCGCCGGCCTGCCGGAGAATTTCCATGCCGCCGTCTATTCCCACAGCGATCGCGGAACTTTGGATCACGTGGCGTTTCCGCTGTTCCTGCATGGCATCGCGCCCGACCTGGTCCACATTCCCCTGAATCGCGTTCCGCTGCTGTTGATGCGGCCCTATGTGGTGACGATTCACGATATGGCCAACCTGCTTTTCGACGATGGCCGGTCCGGGTTGAGGATGCAGTTGCGGCGTTACCGCTTCCGCCGCGGCCTGTTGCGCGCGCGCCGCGTGATCGCGGTTTCCGAAGCCACCAAGCGCGACGTACAGAACCTGATGGGGGTGCGTTCCGAGCGCATCCGCCGCATCTACAATGCGCCCGACCCGGGCTTTTACCAGCACGACGGGCGTCACGCGGACGAGGCCGGGCGCATCCTCGAGCGCTACCAGATCCAGTATCCCTTTTTGCTTTACGCCGGTAATGTCCGCCGCCACAAGAACGTGCCGCGGCTGGTGGAAGCGTTTGCGGTGTTGCGCGGCCAGTTGGCGGACCATCCGGCGTACAAAGACCTGCACCTGGTGCTGATCGGCGACACCATTTCGCAGCATCCGGCGGTCCGCCAGGCGGTGATGAAGAGCCGTGTGGAACCGCTCGTGCGCTTTCTCGGTTTCGTGCCCTTCGAGACGCTGCGGTGCTTCTACGAATCGGCCGCGGCGTTCGTGTTCCCATCGCGCTACGAAGGCTTCGGATTGCCGCCGCTCGAAGCCATGGCGTGTGGAACGCCGGTGATTACTTCGAACGTCAGCTCTTTGCCGGAAGTGGTGGGCGACGCAGCCGTGCTGATCAACCCGGAAAACGTCTTCGATATCGCGCGCGGCATTCGCGAAGTCCTGCTCGATGAAACGCTGCGCGCCGAATTGGTTCGCCGCGGGCATGCGCAGGCGGCGCGTTTCAGTTGGGAACGCACCGCGCGCGAAGCGCTGGAGATCTACCGGGAAGCGGCGGCCCGGGAATAGCCCGGCTCTCACTGAATTCCGGGTGCGCCCTTCGGGTAAAACAGGGTTGCCGGAAGACAACGGTGGCTCCGCTGCCAAAAGGTAACTCGCGGCCGGGAGACCGATCGATCCTCTGCCCGCCATTCCCGAAGCCTTGCTCGATGAGACGATACGCTGAATCCATTCAGCGGGGGCGTGCTCGATCAGCGAAGCGGTGGCCAATCGCGGATAGCTGCCCTTTGACAACTATTGTCCGACCCGGTCTTTCTCCGATACTAAGCGCAGGATTCTTCAGACATGCTCACAGGATTATCGAATCGCCCAGGCCAGCGAGGACAGGCCGCGTTGTTCATGACCATGACGTTGACGCTATCGTTCGGGCTCATCGGGCTGGTGGTGGATTTAGGCTGGGCGTACTGGCGACAGGAAGCATGTCTCGAAGCGGCGCAATCGGCGGCGATGGGCGGCATCCGGTCCGCGATGACTAGTAACAGCACCTGGCCGACTACTTGTACCGCTAACAGCGCCGTAATCTGCCAGGCCACCGCTACAGCATGCCCGACCAATCTGACGCCGCCCATGGCGGCAACGACGGACGTTCAAGCCGCCTGCCTCTACGCGTGGCAGAACGGATTTAAGGCCACCGGGAAGCAAAGCGTGACCATCGCCACCAACATTGGGAATCCGCCCACGGCGAGCGGCGTTGCCACTTCGTACTACATCACCGCGCGCGTCACCGAGCAGGTGCCGCTCACGTTTCTTGCGGTGATCGCCGGCCGCACCAGCAGCACCGTCGCCGCGTCCTCCACGGCGGGCGTAATCTCCAGCCCGGCCGGAGACTGCGTGTATGTTCTCGACCCGAGTTTAAGCCCGTCGCTCAACGCCAGCAATGGCGTAAGCGTCCAAAGCGAATGCGGATTCTGGATCAACTCCAGCGGCGCCGCCGCATTGAGCGTCACCGGCGGATCGACGCTTACGGCGCTCGATTCCACCGCCATCCGTGTGGTGGGAAATTATAGCGACGCCAACGGGGGAACCATTACGCCCACCCCGACGGTCAACAGCCCCGCCGCCCTCGACCCTTTCATCTCGCGAGAGGTGCCCTTGCAGCGCAGCGCTATCAACGGCCGCACCTATGCTTGCAGTTATGGCACGGCCGGGGGATGCGCGCACACCAGCACGTCCACCTATGTGTGCGACTATACCAATTACTCGCAGAGCAGTTACGCTAGCTATACCCTGAACCCGGGCGTGTATTGCGGAGGAATCACGTTTGGCGGCGTAAACGCAATAACTTTTAACCCCGGAGTATATATTCTCGACGGCGGCGGCATGAGCATTGGCCCCGGCGGAGGCGTCGCGAGTGTAAGCGGAACCGGAGTTACCTTCTACAGCACCGGAACCAATACTACTTACAAAGGGATCACGTTCAGTAACGGCATACAGTCGTTGTCGCTCTCGGCCCCCACCAGCGGCAGTATGGCGGGGCTGCTTTACTACCAGGACCCGAGTCTCACCACTCTGGCAAACAATAGCACCACCACCTCTGCTTTCGCCGGGGGCGTAAGCGCGAACTTCACTGGCAGCATATATCTTCCGCATACAGCGCTCAACTTTTCGAACGGAACAAGCACCTCCACGTCCTCGGTAGGGCTGGTGGTCTACGACGTGACCTTTACCGGCGGCGCATACTTCAAACACGACGCTACGGGCATCACTACGCTCGGCGGGACCACCGTTGCTGGCATGGTGCAATAGTAGGACAGGCCTCCCGGCCTGTCCGCGCGCGCAACCGCTCCCGGCGCATAAACAATCCGGGAAGCCGCCCCACAGCTACTTCTCTGCCTTGCCTGCGCCGCGCACGCTGACGATCTTGTTCAAGACGTCGAACCAGAACGGCGCTCCCATCGACACCGCGACCACAGTTAGCAGCCAGCCCGCCACGCGTGCCAGCCAGGCAGCGGGATTGTTCCAATCCGTCACGCCGCTCCAGCCGAGAACGGGCTCCACAGCTTGCACCGCATGACCGGAAATCGCGGCCATCGCCACGCTGCCACGCAACGCCGGCTCCAGCCAGAAATCGCGCGCCATGCGGATGGTGTCGGCGTTGGCCGCGACGGTGATGGTCGCGGCCACCAGCGCCGTCCAGAGCTGCGTGCGGCGCTTATACCATCCGGAAACGCGATCCATGCCGTCGTTGTACCAGCCTTCGATGGCGTTTTGGGCGTCTTCAATGCGCTGGCCGGCCGCCTGGAGCACTGCGAGCAAGGACGACCTTGCGCCGCTATCGGGCATCCCCTTGATGCCCTCTTCCAATTGCTCGAAGGAGATGCTGCCCGCGTGCAGCGGCGTGGCGATATCCATTACCGCGCGGGCGAAGGCTCGGGCCGGCAGATACGAAGGATGCTCGCCGTCCTTCATCAAAGCGCGAATCAGCGGGTGACTGTAGAATTGTTTCGCGACGGCGCTGCTATCGAGCAGTTGCACAATGCCCCGGCGCAGCATGTTGGCGCGCGTATCGAGGAGGGCGGCGATCCATTCGTTCGCGGCGGCGCAGAAGACCGCGAAGAGAAGGTAGATAAGCGCCAGGCCGATGGCTGCCTCTAATACTGCCGAGCCCAAGAGTCCATTCAAGTTGCGGGTTCCCCTATCTCCATGATTGCGCGCGAGACCAAGAAACCCAGGCGCCGCGGCGGCGGTTAACTGCGCTAACTGGCGGCTGAGCAGAGGCTTGAGTTTATTTGGTCTGGCTGTGACGGCGCCATCCTACCTTTTCAGAATTGCGCCGGCCGGGAATGGTTCCGCCCAGGCTGCCCACGCGATGCGTGTCGTGAGTCACATGGACTCGGTTGCCCCTCGATCCGCAATTCCTGTCCCGGCCTGCGAGAGAAGTCCCAAGTGGAAACTAGCCGCGCCCTTGCCGCAGGGGCTTGGAAACTGGTTCGGCATTTCAAAACCAGGATGTACTCACTGCGAAATCGTCGGCAAGGCGCCGCCGTCAGCTTCCGATGAAGTCACAGCACTGTCGCCGCGTGTTGCAGGCGAAGACTTTCGACGTGCGCGATTCGGCGCGAAGGGCGAAGGCGTGACAACGCAGCATCGATGCGGCGCGGGAAGCCGAGCAAATCGATACGAACGATGTGGCGGAGTTGACTCATCGAGGATCGCATCGGACGGCTGAAGAACTCAGCCAGTAACTCTCGGTCCGTCCAGTCAGATTTCTTCACTCAGCCACCAGTCAATCCCGAGTGGGTCTTTTCTCACTCCTGTACTATTCCTGCCCGACCTCGCGCATGTCGAGTGCCACACTCCGAAAAGCGAATCTTACGCCGGAAATTGGGGGCGATTTCCAGGACTTGGTATGTTAGATTCCATACAGGATGGCGAATTGGAGAGCGCCCGGTTTGAGGGCTACCGTGTGAAGCCAAGGCCAAGCCACCCGTTAAACCGACAGCGGAAATGGGCTTTGATCGCGGCCCGTTGGGTGAGAAAAGACACAGGACCGATCCCTCCAGGATGATAACTACCACGCTTCCTGGCTGTCTGCAACTTGCTTCGTAGCCACTGACCGCATACAATACTACAGTAACGATATTGAAGGCTGTTCAATTCCCTGTGCATTTCTCTTCTCATATCCGGCATTTGGCGTTGCAGGTCGGGCTACTCGCCGTAGTGCCCGTGGCCGCTTGGCCCCAAGGCACCAGCGCCTGTGACTTCGTGGCGCCCTACGGGGCCGCTGACGTCGCTGACGTTCAGGCCGTTATTAACATGACGCTCGGTATATCGCCATGCACCGTCAATATTGGCGGGCAGGGTATTTGCAATGCGGCCGTAGTTCAGAGGGTAATCAATGCCGCGCTAGGCGGGACATGCACTACAGGTTTCGGAGCCGTAGCCCATTACGCAACTCTCAATTGGACCGCCAGCACCTCGACAGGCGTAACTGGCTATAACGTCTATCGTTCCACCTCGCCGACCGGGATACCAACCCAACCTTCCGCCAGCGGCGCTGCTGCGTCCAACGGACTCTATACATTAGTGACCTCTTCTCCCGTGGTCGGTGTCACTTACATAGACACTACCGTTTCAGCGGGAGTGGTCTACTATTATGTCACCACGGCTGTCAGTAGCTCCGGCGAGAGCGCTGCTTCAAACCAATTTCAGGCGCCGGCCATCCCAACACCATAGGGCGTCCCTGCCGGCGGCTCCAACTTCAACCAGGCATGAGCCGCTCATGACCTAGGACTTTTTCATGGCCGATAGAACAAGTCGAAAGCATAGTTGTTCGCGGGCTGGTAAGCGCACCGGTTTCAGCCGTCTCTGTTTTCTCTCGATGCTGGCAGCCTTTCCGGCATCGACGCTCTCCGCTCAGAGCCTGCACCTCTCGTCCGCGGCGGCATCCCGGGGGACGCGGGTGGTGATCGAGATTTCTTTGAAGTCGCCACAAGGGAAAGAGCCGGCAGCTCTGCAATGGGAAGCCACTATTCCAACCACCGAGTTGAACCTTATCGACAAAGAGATCGCAGTTGGCCCGGCAGCCAAGGAGGCCGGAAAATCGGTAACTTGTGCGGTGAAGGACAAGACCGACAAGACCCTAACCTCTGTGTGCATTTTGGCTGGCGGCCGACAGGAGATTCAGAATGGCGTCATCGCACTGCTCATACTGAAGGTCCCTCAAGAAGCGCCAATTGGTCCCGCCCGCATACGGGTAGAACGGGCAATCGCGGTTTCGAAGGACGTAACAAAGTTCCCGATCAAGCCCATAGATACCGTGGTCTCAGTTCTTGGCAAGTAGATTCTCTTCCACTCATACGTGCGGCAGCAGAACGTGTCTCTATATCTCAGTACCGTTCCGCGTCGGTCGCTGGTGACAGCGGGTTCACGGGAGCGGCTTGGCCATCGATCGTCGCACCGTTGTAGCCAAACGCCTTAACGTTTTCAAGGAAATCGTTCGGGAAATTCAGCTTCGGCCGGGAAACCTCGTTCAACGCGTTGATCTGCTCGGCGGTCAGCTTGACTTCAAGTGCGCCCAGGTTGTCCTCCAGTTGATCGATCGTCCGCGCGCCAATGATCGTCGACGCGACGCCGGGCCGCTGCGCTACCCACGCCAGGGCTGCTCGCGCAACCGTGGTCCCGGCCTCTTGCGCCACCGTCGTCAGGACATCGAGAACCCGGAACGCGTCCTCGGTGAACGCTCGCGACACCCACGCCCCGCGCCCGGGAGTCACCGTCTTCACCGACTCGCGCGTATACTTGCCGGTCAGCATCCCGCCTTTCAGCGGCGACCACGGCGTGACGCCCAGCCCCAGCTCCAGCGCCGCCTGAATCAGATCGCCTTCAATCGTCCGCTCAAGCAGCGAGTATTCCAACTGCAGCGCAATCAGCGGCGTCCAGCCTTTCAGAACAGCTAGTGTCTGCGCCTGCGCCACCTTCCACGCGGGAGTGTCGGAGAAGCCGATATAGCGGACCTTGCCCGCGGCCACCAGATGGTCCAGTGCACGCATCGTCTCTTCGATGGGCGTGAAGCGGTCCCAGAAGTGCATCCAGTAGAGGTCGATATAGTCGGTTTGGAGACGGCGCAGCGAGTTTTCGCAGGCCGAGATGAGCGACTTGCGTCCGGCTCCGCCGCCATTCGGATCACCCCGGTACATGTTGGTCAGGAACTTGGTGGCAATCACGAGCCGGTCGCGGCGCGAAGAGTGACGTCCGATATGCTCGCCGATAATGGCTTCAGAATGGCCTTTCGTGTAGCCGTTCGCCGTGTCGATAAAGTTGCCACCCAGGCCGATGTAGCGGTCCAGAATCTCTTTCGACTCTTCGACGCCGGAGCCCCAGCCCCAATCCTCCCCGAAGGTCATCGCCCCGAGACAAACGGGACTCACGCGTACGCCGGAACGGCCGAGAGAAACGAAGTTTTGTAATGGCATATTTGTTCGCTACAGCCAGCTTATCCAAACGAGGCGCGCCACGGTGGGAACGGTGGCGCCAACGCGCGGTGCACTAATCTTCAAGCCGCTCACACTCACCACGGCGGCTCATTTCAGCAGCTTCAGCACATCGCCGGTAGCGGCAGTCTCACCCAGCCGGGGAAAAATCTTTTCGACGCTATGACGGTGCGCGTCCGCGTCCCGGTCCGTCATCGCATCCACGACAAGCGTCACGTTATAGCCCAGATCGTAGGCGCTGCGGGCCGTCGATTCCACACCCACGCTCGTCGCGACGCCCGCCAGTACCACCTGGGTCACGCCGCGCTGCCGCAAGTAATCATCCAAACTTGTACCAAGGAACGCGCCCCATCGCTGCTTCGTGACTATGTGGTCGCCGGGGCTCTGGTCCAGTTCAGGAACAAGCTCGGTCCAATCGGCCGGAAACGAGAATTTGGGAATTCCGGCGTCGGTGCGGCCCGGAGCCCGGCCCGACACGTTGACGAGAACGACCGGCAGGCCTTGCTCGCGAAACGCTCGCGCGAGTTGGGCGGCGCGGCCGACGATCTCACCGGCAGGGTGCACGGTCGGCAAACCGACTATGCCTTTTTGCAAGTCAATCACGATTAAGGCAGAGGTAGTATCGAGTTTTGTCAGAGGCATTAGTTCTTCCTTCGGCCGAGATTTATGATGAGGCGTTACCCGCGTCCTTCTCCGCTATTCCGTTGCGCTGGCGCCGGAGAATTGCCGCCGTGAAACCGTCCAAAGCTGCGCGCCAGCATTAGCGCCGTGGAAATCGCTCCCAATCCCATGGCGAGAACATGACCGGTGAAACGAAGATCAAACGCTCCCACACGCAAGACGAGCACGTAACCGGCCGCTATGTTGAACGAACCCCAGAGCACGTTCACTGTCGATGAGGAAAGCCCTTGACCGGGCGGCTTGGCAAATGGACTTTGGAAGGGGCGTCCCATGGTTCCGCTTACGAAGTGCGGAATAGCATTCGCGAGAAAAGCGCCGCCCAGAAAGTAAGAAGCGTAGTGAATCCATTCCATAGTCAAGTTCTCCCGATTCCACCCGCGCCGGCCGGTGACAGCGTCGCCGCTGTTATGTCGCGCGCGGGTAACAGCCCCATCTCCCGATAGATCGGCCGTATGACTGCGTTGACTTTCGGCAGCTTGAGCGTGAACCATAGCGAGCCGGCGACGCAGAATGCGCCGGTAACGATGACCGTGTGGGGCGCTCCTATGCGGTGAGCCAGCATGCCAGCCAGCAGGCTGCCGAACGGCGCGGCGCCGAAAAAGGCCATCGTGTAATAGCCCATCACGCGAGCGCGCTTGTCTTCCGGCACGAGTGACTGGATGATCGTATTACTGACGGATGCGCCCTGCATCAAGCCGAAGCCGACCAATACCATCAGTACAAGCGATAACCACAATGTATGCGACAGGCCAAAGAGAATCAACGCGCCTCCGAGCATCGCGGTCGCGATCTGTAACATGCGCGTCAGTCCGACGACCGACTTGCGGACCGCAAGCGAAAGCCCCGAGGCAAGCGCGCCGATCCCCGAGGCTGCCGTGAGCCAGCCGAGAGTATGCGGCCCGCCGTGCAGCACCTGGCCGGCAAAGATCGGCAAGAGCACGGCGTACGGCCAGCCCATCAGGCTGAGAAGCGCAAACAGCAGGAGGATGATGCGGATTGGACGAAATGTGCGCACGTAGTCCCAACCTTCGCGCATCTGTTCCAGCATGCTGCTCCCATTACGGCGGACATTCATGGGCTGGATGCGCATCAGCAGCAAGGATGCGATCACGGCAAAGTAGCTGACGCCGTCCACCAGGAAGCACCAGCCTTCGCCGACGGCTCCGATTACCAGGCCGGCGATGGCCGGGCCGATCAGCCGCGCGCCGTTTGCCATCGAGGAGTTGATGGCGATGGCGTTGCTGAGGTCGTTGCGATCTTCGACCATCTGTACAAGAAAGGATTGGCGCCCCGGCATGTCGAACGCATTGATCAAGCCCTGCAAAGCGGCGAGAGCGATGATTTCCCAGAGAGTGACGACATGCATCAGCGTGAGCGCGGCCATGGCGAGTGACTGGACGGCGGCGGCGGCTTGTGTCCACACCAGCAGCTTGCGGCGATTGAGGCGCTCGACCCAAACGCCCGCCAATGGCCCCAGCGCAAACGAAACAATCTGTCCCGCGAAGCTGACGATGCCCAGCAGCAGCACCGAATGAGTCAGTCGATAGACCAGCCAGCTTGTCGCCAGCCGGGTCATCCATGTGCCGATCACTGAGATGCTCTGACCAGCGAAGAAGAGCTTGAAGTTGCGATGCCGCAGCGCTCGCCAGGCGTGCGACATCGAACCACCCGTGAGACAGGCCTCCGGCGCATCCGAACCGATTCGGCGCCTGCTCACAATTCCACCAGGCGCTTGACGATCTCGCCGGCCGCGAACAGGGTGGCCTGTTCCTGCTTGTCGAGTTGGGCGATGGCCTGCGCGAGCCAAGTCTGCTTCGCATCCTTAGCGCTCTTCCGCATAGCTGCGCCTTTGGCGGTCAGAACGATGTTCACCTGGCGGCCGTCGGTTGGATGCGGCTTGCGCTCCACCAAGCCCATTTCCTCAAGCGCGGCGACGGTTGTTCCCATGGACTGCGGTTTCATGCTCTCCGCGCGCGCCAGATCGGCGGTGGTTGCAGGCCCGTCTTTAGCGAGGCGCGCCATAACGGCGGCCTCGGTCAAGGAGAGCTCTTGCGAGGCGGCCGCGGCGCGCACGCGGCGCACCAATAGCCCGATGGCCTGGCTAAAGTCGCTTACGGCGTCGTCGAGGGTCTTTCGCTGCATTGCAATTCCATGATATCAAAATAACAGACATACTTGCAAGTTAAACTTATAAGTTTGACTGTTTACTTGACTGGCCGCGCGCCGCTGAGCTATCGGATTGCCATCCCGGTTCCCAACCAGAGCCGCTGCCGATTCCGGATGATCGCGATGGCGCGTTCGGGAGGGCGCGGCATCCCGGAGGGAAAGCCTAAGCCAAACCGATCGCACCATCGGGCCGACGATGGCAGCTTGAGAATTGCAAACTTCCGGAAAATGAAGGCCCGCTCGTACGCATGTCTTTGGCGCTGGGACCAAACCCACGAGAGCTTGCCCGTATCCTCCAGGGTTGAGGGAAACCAGACAGTCGATTGCCGGCGAGCGCCCGTTTATCCGGCGGGCAACGTGAGACCATTGCCGCCACCACCTGCTTTACGTCCCGGAAGGCGGGAACAAAAAGCCGATTAACACTAACAACACATAGGCAACTGCGAGCGATAGTCTCAACCACCGGTAGCCAGTGTTGGACACTGTGCGAATGGCGCGCAACTTCAGTCCTTCGTTCGCCGCGCTGAGGATACCCAAGGCCAGGATGGTGCGGCCCATAATCGATGCGTCATCGAAGAATATTACTCCGAACGCGATGAGTGCGGCGGAAGTGGTCCAGTGAATTAAGGCATCCGGAATGTGTTGCCGATTTGTGTCCAGGTCGTCCATAATTTCAATTGAGCGAGCGCGTACCCTAATTTCAATTGAGCGAGCGCGTACCCTCTTTGGTAAGGGCGAGGCTCAAAATCGCTTGCATTCGACTTACCAAATGCTCAGCCAAGAAGCTGAAAATGGCGGACGAGACTGACTTTCGCGAATTGCCCGGACCTCGATGTTTCCGGGACGCCCTTACGGCTCCAGGGACGCTTGCCGTCAAAGGTTGGCGAAGTGCTCCATATGCGGACACGCCTCCGTAACGGTAGGAATTTGATTTGCAATCGATGGCAAAATGTCGAACTATGGACAGACAGCGGCCGTCGCTTGACAGTTTCAGCCGGAATCGAGTGCGCCACCGACGGGACGCATGCCGAAAGTTGAGCAAACGCCGATAAATCGGCACGGTATCGACAGGTAAGCGCTAGCCGACTTATAGGCCCGACGCGATGGCAGCCCAAAGCAATTCCGAATAAGGAATCCTATCGCGCTACTTAACCCATCGTCCGCTTGTTCCAGAAATGGTTGAAGCCCTAAAACCTTGCTATACTAGGTACTTAACCTCAACATGGCAGATCAGGACCAACCACCCCAAGGCCAACTTCCGCTCCCCGGTTCGCCCGGCTCCGATGGCGGCAATAAGAACATAATTCCCACCAATATCGAAGACGAAATGCGCAGTTCGTACCTCGCTTACGCCATGAGCGTAATCGTGGGCCGCGCGCTTCCCGATATCCGCGACGGCCTCAAGCCGGTGCACCGCCGCATCCTCTATACCATGCAGCAAATGGGCCTCCAGCCCAACCGGCCCACGCGCAAGTGCGCCCGCATCGTCGGCGAAGTCATGGGTAAGTATCACCCCCACGGCAACCTCGCCGTTTATGACGCCCTGGTGCGCCTCGCTCAGCCGTTCTCTTTGCGTTATCCGCTGGTCGAAGGCCAGGGCAATTTCGGCTCCGTGGATGGCGACCCGCCCGCCGCCGACCGTTACACCGAGGCCCGTCTCTCCCGCATCGCCGCCACTCTGCTCGAAGATCTCGATAAGGAAACCGTCGACTTCAAACCGAACTACGACGATAGCGAAGTCGAGCCCGAAGTCCTCCCCACCCGCATCCCGAACCTGCTCCTGAACGGTTCCTCCGGCATCGCCGTCGGCATGGCGACCAACATTCCGCCGCACAACCTCAACGACATCGTCAACGCCACCATCCACCTCATCCAGAACCCCAAAGCGTCGCTCGCCACGATTCTCGAAATGGTGCCCGGCCCCGATTTTCCCACCGGCGGCTTCATTCTCGGGCGCAGCGGAATCCTCGACGCCTATACCACCGGCCGCGGCCATCTTAAGATCCGCGCCCGCGCGGCCGTTGAGAAAACCGGCAAAGACCGCGAGCAAATCGTCGTCACCGAAATTCCCTATCAGGTCAACAAGTCGAAACTGCTCGAGCAGATCGCCGCCATGGTCAATGAGAAGCGCATCGAGGGCATCTCCGATGTCTTCGATCACAGCGACCGCGACGGCATGCGCATCGTGATCGAGCTGAAGCGCGGCGAGCAGGCCGATGTGGTGCTCAACAACCTTTATAAGCACACCCAGCTTCAAACCGGCTTCGGCATCATCATGCTCTCCATAGTCAACGGCCAGCCGCGCGAGCTGGGCTTGATGGATTGCCTCAAGTTCTTCATCGACCACCGCATCGAAGTGGTCCGCCGCCGCACCGAGTATGAGCTGCGCCGAGCCCGCGAGCGCGAGCATCTGTTGCTTGGCTTCCAGAAAGCGCTCGATAACCTCGACGAAGTCATCAAGCTCATACGCGCCTCCGGAGCCCCGCGCGAAGCCCGCGATTCTCTCATCGCGCGTTTCGAGTTCAGCGAAAAGCAGGCGCAGGCCATCATCGAATTGCAGCTCCAGCGCCTCACCGGCATGGAGCGCCAGAAGATTCTCGACGAACTGGCCGAGATCCAGCGCCGCATTGCCGGGTACCTCGAAATCCTCGGCTCCGATAAAATCCTGCGCAACCTGATCGTCAGCGAGCTCAAGGAAGTCCAGAAGGATTTCGGCGATCCGCGCCGCACCGAGATCATCGAAGATACCGGCGAAATCAATCTCGAGGATCTGGTGGCCGTCGAAGACGTGGCCATCACCGTGACCCGCGGCGGTTACCTCAAGCGCACCTCCGTCGATACCTATCGCCGCCAGACGCGCGGCGGCAAAGGCCGCATCGGCATGGGCACGCGCGCCGAAGACGTGGTGGATCACCTCATCGTGATGTCCACCCACAGCTACCTGCTGATCTTCACCACGCGCGGCCGCGTCTACTGGCTCAAGGCGTACGAAATTCCCGACGCTTCCACCACCGGCAAGGGCAAGCACGTTTCCAATCTGATCAGCCTTCAGCCCGATGAAACCGTCCAGGCGTTTCTGCCCGTGAAAGATTTCGTGCCTTCCGAGTTCATCGTCATGGTCACCAAGCACGGCGTCATCAAGAAGAGCGAGCTCACCGAATTCGACAATCCCTTGTCGCGCGGCATCATCGCCGTCTCTCTCGATGAGGGCGACGAGCTGATCGGCGCCAAGATCACGCACGGCGATAACTACATTTTCCTCGGCTCCCATTTGGGCCAGGCGATCCGCTTCGCCGAGAGCCAGGTGCGGCACATGGGCCGGCAGGCGCGCGGCGTTCGCGCCATGGACCTCGACGAGGGCGATTACCTCATCGGCATGGTGGTGGTCGAAAAGGATGGCCTGATTCTCTCCATCTCAGAGAACGGTTTTGGCAAACGCACGCCGCTCGAAAACTACCGCCTCACCGCCCGCGGCGGCAAGGGCGTCATCAATATGAAGACCACCAGCAAGACCGGCAGCGTGGTGGCCATCCTTTCCGTCAAGGAAGATTCCGACCTGATGATCGTCACTCACAACGGCAAGATCATCCGCATCGAATCGTCCACCATCCGCCAGGCGGGCCGTTCCACACAGGGCGTGAAGCTGGTTTCGCTGGAAGAGGGCGACAAGGTCGCCGCCGCTTCGGTGCTCCCGGATTCAGAAGTGCCAAGCGACGACAGCCAGGGGACCCTCCCGGTACAGTAAAATGGGTTAGTGGCGCGGGCCCATGGCCTGCGAACCGGGCAATGCAAATAGCAGATCCAGTCACGTCAGCAGCGTTGGAAGCGAAACAGTTGCGCCTGTTCGAGCTCCTGAAACCCATGCGCCGCGTGATTGTAGCCTTTTCCGGCGGCGCCGATTCCGCGTACCTCGCCTGGGCCGCCACGCAGACGCTAGGCCGCGATGCCCTCGCCGTCACCGCCGATTCGCCTTCGTTCCCGCGCTCTCACAAACGCGACGCCGAAGATTTCACCGCGCGCTTCGGCATCGCGCACGAATTCATCGATACCAACGAATTCGACAATCCCGATTACGTCCGCAACCACGCCGACCGTTGTTTCCATTGCAAGGACGAGCTTTTCACGCGCCTCGAACAATTCGGCCGCGACCGCGCCATCGGCCATATCGTCTACGGCGTGAATGTCGACGACCTGGGCGATTTCCGCCCCGGCCAGAACGCCGCCAAGCAGCACCACGTGGCCGCGCCGCTCGCCGACGCGGGCCTCCACAAAGCCGAGATCCGCGAGCTCTCGCGCCTCGCCGGCTTGCCCACCTGGGACCGCCCGGCGGCCGCCTGTCTCAGTTCGCGCATCCCCTACGGAACGCCGGTGACCATCCAAAACGTGAAGACTGTCGAGACCGGCGAAGAGGAGCTGAAAGCGCTCGGCTTCCGCCAGTTCCGCGTCCGGTTCCACGGCGAAGTAGTCCGCATCGAAATCGCAACCGATGAAATGGAACGCGCGCTCACGTTGGATATGAGCCGCAAACTGACAGCGATCTTCAAAGCGCTCGGCTTCCAATACGTCACGCTCGACTTGGAAGGCTACCGCCAAGGCTCACTCAACGAAGTCCTCAAGCTGAAGTAGCGCGCACGTCGCCTTCGGGAATGCGTCATTCGGAAGCAAAGGCGCGCGATCTTCTCCTTGTCGTCGCTGCCATAGACCATTTCACATGATCTTCGTGCTCGCCTTGGTCCGGCCCTCCGCCGGCGCGGGCCGGAATACAATCGGAGACATAATGACGATCGTTTCTGCAACCTCACTTCTGATAGCGATGGGAATCCCTCTCGCGGCCCAGGGCCTCGGGCCGGAGCGGCCGCCCGCGGTTCCCCTCATAGCGCACGACCCGTATTTCAGCGTCTGGTCCATGAGTGACAAACTCACTGACAGTGTCCCCTCGCACTGGACCGGCAAACCGAACAGCCTGTCGGCGGCCGTCCGCGTCGACGGCATGTTGTACCGCGTGATGGGCCGGGAGCAGCGGGTGACGCCCGTTCTCGATCAGACCAGGCTTGAGGTCTTGCCTACCCGCACCATTTACGAATTCACCGGCGCGGGCGTCAAGGTCGGGCTCACGTTCTTCACTCCGGCGCTGCCCGACGACCTGGACGCGCTATCGAGGCCGCTCACTTACCTGGAATGGAGCATCGTCTCAGTGGACGGCAAAGAGCACGAGGCCGCCGTCTATTTCGATGCCGGCCCGGACCTGGTGGTGAACGCGAGTGACCAGTCCGTGGAGACTGCGCGTAACCAGGTGGACGGCCAGACGGTGCTGCGGATGGGGTCGAAAGAGCAGGCGATTCTGGGGAGGCGCGGGGACGATCTGCGTATCGACTGGGGTTACCTCTATCTTGCTTCAGATAAGCCGGAGGGTCTCGCCACTGCCATCGGATCGCGCCAGCGTATTCGCGGAGCATTCGAGCGCACCGGCGCCTTGCCTGACTCGGATGAGCTTCCCGACGGTGGACCGGCGCGGAGGGGCGGTCCGAGTGTGCTGGCGCTATCCCTGAACTTCGGCAAATTAGGCGCGACAACTGTATCGCGTTACACCATGATCGCGTATGACGACCTGTACTCAATCGAGTTATTCAACCGCAGGCAGCGCGCCTGGTGGCGCCGCAACGGCGATGACGCGGCAACCTTGCTGAGCGCCGCGCGCCGCGACCATGACTCGCTGCTGGCGCGCTCGAAGTCCTTTGACGAAGAACTGATGGCCGACATGACCAGGGTTGGCGGCGAGAAATACGCTCGTCTGGCCGCGCTGGCTTATCGACAGACGCTGGCCGCGCATAAGCTGACTGCGGATTTCGATGGAACACCTATGTTCTTCCCTAAGGAGAACTTCAGCAACGGCTGTATCTCGACAGTGGACGTGATCTATCCCGGTTCGCCGTTCCCGCTGCTGTTCAACCCGAAGCTGATGAGAGCCGAGCTGGAGCCTGTCATGCAGTACGCCGCGACCGGCCGTTGGAAGTGGCCGTTCGCGCCGCATGACCTGGGCACTTACCCGCTGGCCGATGGCCAGGTCTACGGCGGCGGCGAGCTTACCGAAGTGAATCAGATGCCCGTCGAAGAGAGCGGTAACATGCTGATCATCGTCGCGGCCCTGGCGAAGGTGGAAGGCAATGCAGCCTACGCCGAAAAGTATTGGCCGCTGCTCAAGAAGTGGGCGGACTATCTGAAGGAGAAGGGGCTCGATCCAGAGAACCAGCTCTCCACGGACGATTTCGCCGGCCATCTGGCGCACAACGCCAACCTCTCCATCAAGGCCATTCTTGCGCTCGGCTCCTATAGCATGCTGGCCGAAATGACCGGCCGCAAAACGGAAGCCGCCGAGTACCGTAAGACCGCCGAGCAGTTCGCCATCAAATGGCAGACACTCGCGGCCAACGAAGATCATTACCGCCTGGCGTTTGACAAGGAAGGTACCTGGAGCCAGAAATACAATCTGGTATGGGACCAGATTCTGGGACTGCGCCTGTTCCCGGCGGAGATCGTGCGAAAGGAAATCGCGTTCTACGAGAAGACTCAGAACCAGTACGGCATCCCGCTCGATAACCGCAAGGACTATACCAAGCTGGATTGGTTGGTATGGAGTGCGACTCTCGCGCCCGGCAAGGCCGATTTTGAGAAGCTGATAGCGCCGGCCTATCAGTGGCTCAATGAGACTCCCACGCGCGTGCCGCTGACTGACTGGTATGACACTAAGACCGGAAAGCAGCAGGGCTTCCAGGCGCGCAGCGTGGTGGGCGGCATCTTTATCAAGATGCTATCCGATCCCGCGATGTGGAATAAGTACTCTCAGCGAGCTATGGCTCACTCGCCGGCGCAGTAGGACAGGCCTCCCGGCCTGTCTTGCCGGCCTTCTCAACGCGCCGCCTCAAGGCTTCAGCGAGGCGGTATATGCGGCGATCTCCAGCATGTCGTCGTCGCTGAGCTGGCTCACCACCTTCTTCATAAGCGGAGTCCACACTCCGTTGCGCGCACCCGCCTGCATGTCATACATCTGCCGCACGAGATAGCTCGGTGACCGGCCCGCAATTCCCGGAACCGGGCCGAGGCCCTTCAAATCCGCGCCGTGGCAGGCCCCGCACGCGAGAGTCTTGCCACCGCCCGAAGTCACCAGAGTCTCACCTTTCTTGACGCTGCCCGGCGGTGCGTAAGCGATGAAACCCGAGCGGGGATTTCGATAGGTCTCGGATGCTTCGGCGCTTTCCGGGACCTCAATGATGCGCCTGCCGAGCGGTTCTTTTTCGTTGCCATCGAGCGCCAGGAACAGCCCTCCGGAGATGCGCGTCTTGGGCGCCATATCGGTCTCCACCACCCTGATCCACGGGGTCCACGGCATGGAGCCGAAGTATTCGGCGGTCGCCTTGATCTCTTCGTCCGTCATGGCCTTCGCAATCGCGATCATGGCGTTCGTGTTGGCCTTCCGCGGGTCGGCGCTCTTGCGGTTGCCGTTCCTGAAATCGTTCATCTGCTGGATGAAGTAGGCCGCCGGGAAACCGGCGACGGGGGCGTTTTCCGCGCGGCCCTTGCCGTTCGGATAGTGGCAAAGGGCGCAGGCGCGGATGTCGGGCCGGCGGCCGTGCGCGACGATATCCGGCATGGCAGGATGGTCGCCCGGAAACCAGTCGGCGGGACCGAAGCCGTCGCGGATCTGCGTCAGCGTGAACTCCAGGTTGCTGCCGGCGAGGCGCTTCGGGCTGGTGTCGGGCGCCGCTTGTGCGCCGCGGCCGCCCGCTCCCGCTGGAGCCGCAGGAGCGCCCGGTTGCGGAAAGCCGTACGCCCAAGCGGGCGGTCCATCGGCGGCGAATGAGACGCTCACGGTCAATGCCGACGCGAGCGCAATAATCCGAATTCCTGCCTGAGTGTTCATATGCTTTATAACAACTGTATAGCACGAGAGACCAGAGCGGAGAAGCGACGGCCCGCAAGCGTGGCCGCCTGCGCGTCACCTCGCCAAACGTGCCGCCGAGTGCCGCGCGCCGTGCTTCGCATTCGAGAATCTCAAGCCCGGCCATTACACCACCGCGGCGGCTGTTGGACAACTGGAACTGGCGGCCCGCCAGACCTCGCGTGTGGATGTCACTTTGGCCGTGGCGTCTCAGTCACAGTCCATTGTCGCTTCAGGCGAATTACACCTGGGCGAAGAATATCAGCGACGCGCAAGGCAGCGACGCACCCACGGTGTTTGCCCTGAGGAGGCCTATTGCGGCGGAGGTCGCGAACCGATTCGATGTGGCATCGGACCGCGGCAGCGTGGTCGGCACGCCACGCCAGCGCCTGCTGATTACCGGGATTTATCAACTGCCATTCGGAACCGGCCGGACATGTCTCACGCGGGACAAACCGAACGATGTTCCGGGAGACTGGAACCTGCGCCTCGAAGCCTCGTTTACCAACGCACTGAACCACTCGAATTACGCTCCGCCGGCGACCAACATCGGCAGCCCGAGTACCTTTGGCGTGCCGCGATCCGCACGCGATTTCCCGATCCTCAATCGGTAGCGTGTCCAAACTCCACAGGCTACTCCCAGCCCCTACAATGGAGTTTCCGTGCTTGGCGTTAGAGACAATCTGTGGCTCGCCGTCGATGCCGTCCGCGCGCATAAGCTGCGGGCGGCTTTGACGGGGCTTGGCCTGACCATGGGCGTCGCCACGCTGATCACCGTGATGACGCTGGTGCAGGGCGCGAATCTATATGTCGAGCAGAAGATCGCCAATCTCGGGACCAACGTCTTCCGTCTCGCGAAGACGCCGTTCGCGGTGGTCGATTTCACGGTTGCCGTGAAGGCGCTCAAGAACAAGAATATCGATGTCTCCGATTATCAGGCTGTGGCCGATCTATGCAACGCGTGCGAGGAAGTGGGCGCTTCCGCCAACGGCACGCTTTCGTTGCAGTATCGGAACAAACAGGCGGACGACTCATCCATCATCGGCTACACGCCCAACATGGTGGATATCGACACGCGCACGCTGGACCTCGGGCGCTACTTCACGCCGGGCGAAGACAGACATGCGGCATATGTCTGTCTCATCGGCGCCTCGCTGGTCGATCAGTTCTTCCCCGATGTGAATCCGATTGGCCGCAACATTCGCACCGGCAGCCTGGAGTTCACGGTGATTGGGACGCTTCAGAAGCTGGGCTCGGTGCTGGGCCAGGATCAGGACAATTTCGTAATTATTCCGCTGACGACTTATCTGAAGGTGCGCGGCTCGCGGTCCAGCCTGACTCTCGAAATCAAAGCGTCCGGCGGCGAGAAGAATTTCAATGCCGCGCAGGACGAAGCGCGCGTGATCATGCGGTCGCGCCGTCACGACCCGCCCGGCAAGGAAGATAGCTTCTTCATCGGCACGTCGCAAAGTTATATCGAGCTGTGGCAGAGCATCAGCGGTTCGTTCTTCGCGGTATTCGTGATGGTGAGCTCCATCTCGGCGGTGGTGGGCGGAATCGTCATCATGAATGTGATGCTGGTCAGCGTAACGCAGCGGACGCGCGAGATTGGCGTACGCCGCGCGTTGGGCGCGACCCAATCGGATATTCTGCGCCAGTTTCTGGCGGAAAGCCTGCTGCAATGCCTGATTGGCGGGGCGATCGGCATCGCGATCGGCTTCGGATGCGCCCTCGCGCTGCGGACTCTGACCTCGTTTCCGGCCTCCGTGAAGACTTGGGTCGCGCTGCTTGGCGTTGTCCTCAGCTCGGCGATCGGGCTGTTCTTCGGAATCTATCCGGCGCGCAAAGCGTCCCGTCTCGATCCCGTGACCGCGCTGAGAACGGAGACGGGATGACGCGGCACGAGGTGTTTGAAAACCTCTCGGTCGCGCTCGATACGCTGCGGGCGCGTAAGGTGCGATCGGGGCTGACCATCCTCGGAATCGTGATCGGAGTGACCACCGTGATCGCGGTCGCTTCGATCATCGACGGACTGAATGGCGAGATCAAGGAGCGCGTACAGCGGCTCGGGTCGAATACGCTCTTCATCACGCGCATCCCGCCGATTCAGAATACGGCGCGGCTGCCGGCGAAAATCCGCGTGAGGAAATACCTGGAAGACGAGGACGCAGCCTTTATCGAAGCGTCCAGCCCGGCGGTTTCCTACGCGACTGTGTTCGCGAATCGCATCAACTTCAACGATCAGGTGGATGAGATTCGATATGGGGACGAGCACGTCGAGCGCTTTTTTCTGCGCGGCGTGCAGCCCGCGTACATCAACGCGTTCCCGCTGTTCGCCGTGGCCGAGGGCCGGTTCATTTCGGCTTACGACGAGGAGCACGCGCGCAACGTTATTGTGATTGGGCGCGCCATCGCCGATTCGCTTTTTCCCTCAGTGGATCCGCTGGGTAAGCCGGTGCGCCTGAACGGGCGGCAGTATGAAGTGGTGGGCGTCTTCGAGCCCGACCAGGGACTTTTTTCGAGCTTCGGCGTGGATCAATTCGCCTGCATTCCGTTGAGCAATTTTCGCAAGAGCTTCCCGGAGATTCGCGAGCGCTTCATCGCGGTGGCGAGCAATGCCGGGTTTTCGCTGGATACGATGAAGGATCAAGTGGAAGAGGCGCTGCGGCGAAAGCGTCACGTGCCGCATAACGCGGAGGACGATTTCGAGATCACGTCGCCCGATTTTCTCAGCTCATTGTGGAATCAACTTACCGGCGCGATGGTGCTGCTCACCGGCATCATCAGCGGCGTCGGATTGCTGGTGGGCGGCATCGGCGTGATGAATATCATGTTGATTTCGGTAACCGAGCGGACGAGCGAGATCGGGATCCGCAAAGCCGTGGGCGCGCGCAAGGCGGATATCCGGGTTCAGTTTCTGTTGGAAGCGATCACGCTCTCGTGTATCGGCGGGGTGATTGGGATATTGGTTGGCGCGCTAATCGCGTTCGCGGTGAGAACGGCGCTGCCCGCGATTCCGGCGTTCGTTTCGCCGTTGTGGGTCATTCTGGGCTTTACGATTTCGGTTAGCGTGGGATTGTTTTTCGGATATTATCCGGCGAACCGCGCGGCGAATCTGGATCCGATTGTTTGCCTGCGGTATGAGTGAATGCCGGTTTGGGAGCCGAGCGACTGCGCCTCAAACCACCAGAACGACTGGCGCCGCCTCGCGTTTCGCCAGCGCAGCGGCGCCGCCGTCCAGCGTGGCGAAAACGCCGCCGTGGCTCGCCGCCAGTTTCAAGAGATAGAGGTCGACTACTTGCCGGTGGCCGAGGATTCGAGAGCCGGCGATGGCAATTGGCAGAGATAAATCGTCCGGCCAGAATCCGTGACCCGGCAGCTGCACAATGCGGTCCAAGAGGTCGAGCGCCTGCGGAGGCGTGACGGCTGCGGGCGTAAATGCGGGATTCGACGAAATACGCACGAATCCGGTCTGCGTGATCGGACAGGTGCTACTTTGGCGCGCACTGTGCGCGTACCAGATTGACGCGACGCGATGATGGATATGGTTCGGCCATGCTAATGCGAGCAGGAGATTCACATCCAGCAGGAGCGGCTTCGCCTTCACAGTTCGTCTTCCAGGGCCAGGGTGTTCTCGAGGGTGATCGGCGGCGCATTGGGCGCGGCCGGAAAGCAGGGGAATCCGCGATTGGATTTGACGCTTGCAGGGGGCCGCATGCCTTGCCGGACCAACTCGGCTACAGCATCGCCCAGTGAGATATTCTTGGAGTGCGCCAGAGAACTGGCAGCGTCGTAGACGTCGCCGGGCAGGTTAGCGTAGTGCGCATCATGATGATCGTAACATCATGATGCGATCAAGACGCTTGCCTGCCGTGTGAGTAAGAAGAGCGGGCGGCGATCAACCCGCTCCCTCACGGTTGGGCTCGGCTGCTCCGATGCGCCGGTCAGCGCCAGTGGCCTTCCACAAGGACGTAGCCGCCGTTGCGATGAACCCAGCGGTGAGCCACCCAATGGGCGTGCGGATGGGGCGGCATAACCCATGCGCCCGGCGTCCAAACGTAGGCTGAGCCGCTCCAGCGGTGATATCCGGGCGTCCAGACATATCCGGGACCGGGGGCCGCAATACGGTGTTCTACCACGGGCGCGGGCGGCCCAACTCTTACGACCACATCGGCGGCGAAAACGTTAACTGCGAGCGTTGCCGCGAAAACGAAAGCAATGAAACCTTTGCGTAGCATTGGATCTTCCTCCGTTGTCAAAGACGCACGCCTGGGACCAACTTTCGTAAAGGTTTGTTGTTTAACCTACTCTTCATCTTGGCCCCCATGACTGTCAGTCTAACTGCTAGACTAACAACTTCGTGATCGATCATACAGACACGCTCGATATCGGTTGTGGAACCCGGAAACAGGATGCCGCCGCGGTGGGCATCGACCGTTCGCCCAATTCGGCCGCCGACATTGTTTGGGACCTGGACCGGTATCCGTGGCCGCTTGAGAGCGACCGCTTTTCCCGCGTCTTCATGTCGCACATCATCGAGCATTTCGAGGATGCCATGAAGGCCATGTCGGAGGTACACCGCGTTAGTAAAAACGGCGCCGATGTATTCATCGTCACACCGCATTTCAGCTCTCACAATTCCTTTCAAGATCCCACGCACCGGAGGCATCTGGCGGTTTCCAGCTTCGAATACTTCAGCGGCAGGGATTTCGCTTCCTTCGCGGGGTCGGCGGAGGCTTTCGATATCGTGGAAACGCGATTGACGTTCGGCGCAAATTTTCTGCTGGACAACGCCGGAAGGCTGATCAGCGCCGCTTCCATGCGCTGGTATGAGCGCCATGCCGCTTGGATTTTCCCGGCGTGGGACATCCACTGCCAATTGCGGGTGAGGAAGTGAGCGACCCCCGGGTGCGTTTTCACATTTCGTTTCCACCGCGTTGCTTTCGAATCTCCCAGGCGATATGATGGCGCACATGAGAAGGATCGCGATCCCGGCCGCGATTTGTCTGATAGCAGCTTTGCAGGCTATGGGGCAAACTGCTCCCAAAGCTTCGTCTCATGAGGTTTTGAAATGTATGGGCCTGGATGGGAAAGCTTGCACATGGACGCAGGTGACGGATCTGTCCGCAGCGGCAGTCTCGGGCAAGAGTACACACAAGGCCTTGGCCACCTTTGCGAAGCTGACGTTGGCCTGGTTCGATGGGACTGTGAAGTGCGAGCAGACCGATGGAACGCCCTGCACGGCTGAACAAATACGGTCTCTGAGTGAGATTGCGGCGCCGCTCAAGTTGCGTATCTGGTATCGGTTCGGTGGCGCGCTCGATAAACAATAACCCGAGGACAAGCTGAAGCATTCCCTGCCTGGCTATTTGCCTTGACTTAACAGCCGCGCGTAAGTCTGCTCCGCCTCCGGGTCCGGGTCATGCGGATACGAGAGGTAGATGCCGAGCCATCGCCGCTCGCGGGTCAATTCGCCGGTAACGGAAAACACCGTACCCAGCGCGCGTGCGCAGAGGGTATAGCGCGGTTCGCGGTCGAGATGCAGCGCGCATTCTGATTCCATGTGGTTCAGCGTAAGGGATGGGTCGAGCGCCTGTACGCCCGCGGGCGGTTGGCGCATGAACACCACAGCCTGCGGGTCGCTATAGACCAGCTTCCATTCGGTTGCACCGGTGGAAATCGCCGGCATCAAGTTGTAAACCTGCCCTTCGGAATACTCGAAGCCGTTCATCACAATCGTCTGGATGCCGTATTGGTCGAGTAAGCTCATACTGCTCTTGCCGCCATCGGCGCCGGAGCGGTTGTAGAGAATTCGGGCGTAGTCGTTGAAGATGGATTCGCTGAGCGCGCGCCCGTCGATGAAGACGCGCTCCTGCGGCCACAGGCGCCAGATCAGATAGCCGCCGAATTCGTAGGTATTGAACATGGGCGCGGTGACGCCATGAGCCAGCAGGAAATCGGCCGCGCCCAAGGGGAACCGCCAGTCCGCCACGCGGAATTGGAAGAAACTGCCGCGCGCGAGTCCGATTACAAGTCCCGCGAGCACCAGCGCGGCGGCGGCGAACTGCGCGATGGCGGGGACGGCGCGCCTGAGGGGCAGGTAGCTGGCGATCACTACCGGCGCCCAGAAGCCAATCAGAAAGATATTGCGCTGCGCACTGAGCGCGGCCGCGGCAAACGCCGCAAACAGAAGCCAGTCGGCAATGCGGACGCGTTTGCGGGCCCACAGCATCGCTAATACGCCGGTGAAAAGCAGCGCGCTAAATGGCGCAAGGGGCCACAGCGCGGGCGCGGTCCATTCCAGCAGCTTCGATTGCAGGAAGCTGTGGCGGAAATATCCCAGAACCTCGACCACGCGGAAGCCGTTCGGGTTGATGGCGCTGGCCGCAAGGGAGACCGCGGCAACCATCCACAATTCGCGATCCTGCTTTGTATGCTGGTCTACCCGAATGGCGCGGCGGAGGTAGAGCGCCTCGGCGCAGTATGCGGCCAGCGCGAACCACTCGAGGAAGAATCCGCCGTGGCAGTTGGCCCAAACTAGCGCGATAATCGGCAGCGCCCACAACCATCGGCGGTATTCCAGAATTGCCAGAGTGATGGCCAGGAAAAGGAACGTGAACAGGTACGACCGGTCGTGAGCGAAATCGGGCCAGAGCACGGCGGCGGTCGCGAATGCCGCCGCCAGGGCGCGATAGAAACCGCCCGTCCGGCGCCAGACAATGAGACCCATCAGCGCGCAGCAGCCGGCCAGCAGCAGCGCGCGGAACAGGACGATGCCGCCAAAGCCCGCCAGGCGGTAGATGGAGTAGAACTTCAACTGCGCGAGCCACTCGAACGTGAGGTTGAATTGACGCGTCACGGATTCGCCGGGGTAAGCGTCGTGCGCCAGGCGCGTGGTAAACGCGAATGGGTCGGGCACGGGAAGGCGGTGATTCTGCGCGATGAACTGGCCGCTTTTCAGAGTCCACCAGAAATCGTAGTCCGCGATTTCAGTGGAGAAGAGGCCGATCAGGAAAACCGCGCAGAGGGCGAGCAGCGCGGGCCGGAACCAGCGTGGAAGGTCTTTCACCATGCCAGTTCGTATTCTCCGGGAATTGGCGGCGGTGGGGGGGCCAGCGGGAGGCGCGCGACCATCGCGGGCTCCGGGAAGAGTAGGAAGGCGAGCCACGGGCGGGACATGTCAGGCGGTTTTTCCGGCGTCTTTTCCGGCGCCGGGGCTGATGGCGCGCAGCACGACCATCATCAGCAGCGCGAGCAGCGTGTCGGTGATTTCGGGCGACCGTCCGGGCAGGTAAGTCTGGATCGCCTCGGTAACCCCAAGCGCGGCCGCCACCGCGAGGCCCGCGCGCACAAAGGGTTCGCCGGTGCAGCGGAGCGCCCAGATCAAGGCGCCATAGTCGAAGGCTTTGCGGGCGATGATGGCCGTGGCGGCCTCGCGGCTGGATTCGAGGGTGGCCGCGAATGGGATCCAGGAAAAGGGCTGCGGAACGGCGAGGAAGTAAAAAGGCTGGAGTTCCCGCAGAAATATGGCTGAGCCGAGCATCCAGGCGCACCCGCGCGCGCGCGATTCCCGCGGCACAACATGCCAAAGCACGAGCGCGAGCAATGCGCCCGCGATTTCGGCCGGGGTTAGCGAGCGGCCGGCGATCACCAGTTGCGCCGGCACGCATAGCATGGCGATGGCGAGTCCGAAGGTTTGCATGCGCGCGAAGAGCGCGTCGAGTGCGAGGCCCGCCGCAAACCATTCCGCGGCACTGGCCCAGGCCTCCACAATCGAAAAGCCGCGGAAGCGAAAGAGCAGCGTCAGTTCCTGCCGCAGGTGCGAGCGGCCGATCGCGGGAATGAGCGGGTACAACTCGCTGACGGCCCAGACCAGCAGCAGCAGCGTGGCTGCCGCGCGGAACTGCCCTGCCCGGCGTTCGATGAGCCGCCGGATGCCGCCTTCGAAATAGATGGCGCAGCCGGCGCCCGCCGCTGTCCCCAGGGTGTTGGTCAGCACGTCGAGAAGACTCGGGTCGCGCCCCGGAACGTAGACCTGCAGCAGCTCCATGCTGACGGACAGTAGGAATCCGAACGCGATGGCCGCCGTACCGGCGCGACTGCGGGAATGCCGGCGGCGAAACACGAGAACCGCCGCCAGTCCCAGCGGCATGTAAATGACGACGTTGAGAATGACGTCGCGCAGCACGTAGCGGTCCCACTCCCCAGGCCACCCGTGCAGCAGAATGCGGACCGGATTGCCGGCAGCGAATGTGAATTCGAAATTCCAGGGATAGAGGGAGCCGTAAGCAATCACCGCGACGATGAGGAGGAGGATGCGGCGCACTATCGTCTGGCGAACCGGCGCAGCCGGTACAACTCGAGGATGGAGATATAGAGATTGACAACGCCCAGTCCGCTGACCGCGCCGCGGACATACATGTTGTCCCAATAAAAATGCCATTGCGGGAGGAGGCTGCCAAAATAGTTGGCGTCCCAATCGGGCGTCCACGGGAAGATCAGGAGAAAGAGGCCGATTCCCAGGCAAAAGACTACCAGCAGCACTGCCGACATTTTGTGATACCAGCGGTAAGCGGGCCGGCTGAGAGCCACAGGGCCCGCGCCGTGTTCGGAAGACTGCGCGCTCTCTTCGGGGCGCTGCGGCTCGAATGGGATCATGCGGCGCCTGCGGTTTCGAACAACTCCATTTGGCAATTGTAATCGATGGGAAACAGACATCGCGCCCGCACCGGCTCAAAGCTCACGCGGTGCAGCGGAGTGGGGCCGAATTGTTCGATGGCTTTGCAGTGCGCGGGCGTCGAATAGCCTTTGTGCGAGGCCAAACCATAGGCGGGAAAAACCCCGTCCCAAACGCGCATGCAGGCGTCGCGGTAGACTTTCGCGATGATGGAAGCGGCGGCGATGGCGTGGCAGCGGGCATCGCCTTTGATGAGGGCGCGCTGCGGCAGCGGCAGATCGAGGGGGACCGCGTCGGTGAGCAGGAAATCCGGAGCGGGGGTGAGCCGGCTGACCGCGAGCCGCATGGCCAGACGCGAGGCCTGGTAGATATTGATGGAATCGATGGTGGCGGCGTCCACGGCGGCGATGGCCCAGCAGACGGCGCGCTCGCGGATGCGTGCGGCGAGCGTTTCGCGGAGATCGGGCTCGATCTGCTTGCTGTCGTTCAGGCCGCGGATCGGGCGATCGGGAGAGAGCACCACGGCCGCGGCAACAACCGCGCCGAACAGCGAGCCGCGGCCCACTTCATCCACGCCGGCAACGGCGCTGAAACCGCGCGCATGCAACTCGCGCTCAAGTGTCGCTTCGCAGTGAAACTTGACGGAAGTGGATTCGGGCCGCATCGGGAGCCCGGGGAAGCTATTCGCGCTCTCGCAGACGGGCCGCCTTGCCCTTGAGACCGCGCAGATAGTAGAGCTTGGCGCGGCGCACGCGCCCCGTGCGGACCACGTCGATGTGGTCGATGATTCGCGCATGAACGGGGAAAATGCGCTCGACGCCATGGCCGAAGCTGACCTTGCGAACCGTGATGGTCTCGCTGACCCCGGTATTATTGCGCGCGATGAGGGTGCCCTCAAACGCCTGCAGCCGTTCCTTGTCGCCTTCCTTGATTTTGACGTGGACGCGCAGAGTGTCGCCGGGGCGGAACTCGGGGATATTCGTCTTCAGGTTCTTTTGGATAAACTTCGCCATTAACGCGTTCTGCATGACAATTCCTTGAAAGTTTATCTTAACAGAATGACGGAGCTCTTGCAGGGCTGCGGCGGGCGTCGGGTGCTTAACAGTTCTTGGCGGACTATCGCCGCTCGGCGCCCCCAACTCGCGCCTTGAAGGGAGGCAATGTCCCCGGTCACCGCACTAGCCCTAACCCTGCGGGTCGATCCACCGCCGGCCCCTATTTCGTGAGTTTTCATTTCTACGCCGGTCATTTGACAGCACAGGCCATCGCTTTCCGGCGGTCTGTTACTGAGGGCATTCGGCCCCGCGAAATCTCATGATGAACCCCGTGGCACGCTATCACAGGCTTCAAAGACCCTCTGCCAAGGTCCGGCCCCGGTTGTCCGGTAGCTGTCTCCGAGAGCCGGACTTTTCGGTCCCCATGGTGAGGAATATAGTGAAGACATGAGAATTGGCGCGTGCATGGCGCTGTTAGTCGCGCCATTGGCGATCATTCCTGGACTTGATGGCGCCTGCCCCGATCTAACCGCGTTGGCGAGTTTTCGACATCTGATTGCGTATGAGAGAACTGAAGAGGCTGGTTGTTTGAAGGGCCTATCGATAATCCATACCGACGTGTGGACGCGCGGCCCTGATACCGGCTTCTACGTCCGCGAGCGACCGCCCGGTTTTGCCGCAAGCGTCCGCATGACCTACCTGTTCGGCAAAGACGGTTTGCGGGGCGGCGGTACCTGTCCGGTCGATAGGAATTGGCGAAAATGTATCGAGGGCTTTGCAGAGACTGAGCGCACCAATGATGTAGTGATCACCTGTTCGACCACTATCAACATCCGCGGCATACCCCCTTGGGAGCCATCCCCCAACGACCAAAGTAAGCGGCGGGTGGCCGCTGAACTTCGCCTCGAAATCGAAGCACAATGGCCAGGAGTGCAGCAAATCGCTGTACGCGATTTCAACTTGAATGATGACCAGATCACGATGTATCTGAAAATGCCGGACGGCGACTATTACCAAGGTGCTGGCTTCCACGCCATGCGAAAACCGCACCTGGAAGGCTGGCATTTATTTGGCCAGGCGCCGTTGACGAGCATTCGAAAATGGATTTTCGAGCGGTCGTACAAATTGAAGTGACGCCTTCGCCGGCGCATAAGTAGTGTGAGAGAGTCTGTAAGTGAATCGAGATATAGTTTTCGGTTTGTCCCTAGGCGGCGAGATCGGCGGGGCCGTGGTGGCCGCCAGTACAACATCTCGTGATTCGGTGCGAGTAAGTTATATCCTTTCGTGCAGAGATAACAAGTCAGCAGGCTATAGTAAGTTTGTAAGATGTAAAAGCGCTGTAAAAAGCGCGCGTGATTTACAAGCTCTGCCGCTTAGGCGGGCGAAGTAACTTCGAAGGCAGTTTCGAAAGGTAAGTTAGCCGTTCCACCACCGGCATTAACCGGCGCACCGTACGGCCATGCAGCATCAAACTGCCCGCCACCAATGCCGGATGCGGAATAGTGGTACAGCACCGCGAACACACGTCGATTTCCCCGCCGCGCCCCGCCGCGTGCAGCCGCCGCATTTCCTGCATGGCCGCCGAATTCCATATCTGCGTAAGCGGCTCTTCCGTCAAGTTGCCAACGGCCGCGCCATCCAGCGAGTAACTCTGGCAACAGGGGTAAACATCGCCGTTATATTTGACATAGAGAGGGCCCCGCCATAGATAGTGGCAGGGATGCTTCCAATCGCCCGCCGAGTGACCCGCGTCGGGCCGCATCAAGTTAGTTTCATCCTCTTTAATACGAATCAAATCGACACCCGGCGTAGCGCGCCAAAAGCGTATGAAATCGTCCACTTCAGATGCATTGCCTTCCATGCGGACTAACTGGGCGACAATTTGTAACTTCGATCCCCGCTCTTTCTTCATCCGCGAGAAGCGCACGAAGTTGTCGCGTACTCGTTCGAATTTGGCGCCCTTGCGGTAGAACTCAAATGTCTCTTTACTGGCGCCGTCGAAGCTCAACGTGATCTGGTCGAGCGGCGTATCCAGCAACCGCGCGGCAAAGCGCTCGTCCAGCAGCGTGCCGTTGGTCGAGATCAGCGTCGAGATACTGTGTTGGTGGCAGAATTCGATGCGCTGGACAATCTTCGGGTCCATCAGCGGCTCGCCCAGCCCGATCAGCATCATGTGTTCGGCGGAGCTTCCCGCCTGGCGGATGAGGCGCTCAAACACATCGTCCGTCATGTCCTCTTTGGGCTGTTTGTGCGTCTCCCGCGGGCACATGGGGCAATACAGATTGCACTTGGCGGTGGTTTCCACAATGTATTCCACCGGCAGCGCACTCAGCCTGGAACGGCGTGCGAGGTACCCCCACAACAGCTTCGTACGGTTCCAGACTCTCATGTAACATCCATTGTCCCATGCGTCCCCTGTAGAATTGAATGTGGAAGAACGCGTCCGCAAGATCGAGCCGGCCGGCGAGCGCACGGACGGCGAATACGTCCTGTATTGGATTCGCGCCAATCGCCGGGTCGAGAGCAATCACGCGCTCCAGTTCGCGGCCGGATTAGCCAACCGGATGCAGACGCCTCTGCTCTGTTATGAATCGCTGCCATGCACTTATCCGTACGCAAATGACCGCTTACACCAGTTCGCGATGGAAGGCGTAGCAGAAACAGCCGCAGCTCTCCGCAAACTAGGCGCCGGCTACATCTTCGATGTGGGACAGGCCTCCCGGTCTGTCTCTCCACCTCACTCGCCCACCATTCCAAATCGCGCCGCAGCCGTAGTAACCGACGACTGGCCCGAAACCATCACCGGCCCGTTACCCCAATTCGGCGTCGAAACCTACGCCGTCGATTCCAGCTGCATCGTCCCCTCCAAATGCATCGAGGCCCGTTCCTACGCCGCCTATTCCATTCGCCCGAAAATCCATCGCCTTCTCGATCGCTTCCTCCAGCCGGTAGAAACAATTCGCCTGCGCCGCAAGTGGACCGCCGAGCTCCCCGCCATGCCCGCGCTCGCCCCCGCCGCCTGCGAGATCGACCATTCCGTCCCGCCTTCCACCCTCTTCCGCGGCGGCCGCAAGCAAGCCGAATTCCACCTCGACCGCTTCCTGCAGCACCGCCTGCGCCGTTACGCCCGCGACAAGAACCAGCCTACTGCCCACGCCGTTTCGAACCTCAGCCCTTACCTCCATTGCGGCTACATCTCCTCGCTCGAGATCGCTCTGCAAGTCCGCGAGCATGCCCGCGAGCATAAGTTGATCGCCGACGAATTCCTGGAAGAGCTCATCGTGCGCCGCGAGCTGGCCTTCAACTTCGCCTGGTACGCCAAGCGCGTGGATAGCCTGGCCGAACTGCCCGATTGGGTGCGCGCCACTCTGCGCGCGCATCGCAAAGACAAGCGCGACCCGCGGTACGACCGCGCACAATTCGAACAAGCCGCCACTCACGACGACCTGTGGAACGCCGCCCAAAAAGAATTGCTGCTGCGCGGCAAGATTCACGGCTATTATCGAATGTATTGGGGCAAGAAGATCGTCGAATGGTCGCGCACGCCCGAAGAAGCCCTTGCCGCCATGCTCTATCTCAATGACAAGTACGCGCTGGACGGTCAGGACCCCAACTCCTACGCCAATATTCTCTGGTGTTTCGGCCTGCACGACCGGCCCTGGGGCGAGCGGCCCATCTTCGGCATGGTGCGCTACATGGCCCGCAGCGGCATGGACCGCAAGACGGACGTCAAGGCTTATCTGAGCGAAATCGACCGCCTGGAACGTACCCGCAAGGAACGGATAACGTGAATATCGCCATCTCGGGCGCATCCGGATTCATCGGCCGCCGCCTGCTCAAAACGCTCGCCCAGGGCGGCCACTCGCTGCACGTCTTGAGCCGCCACAAAGGCACCAATCTGCCCGCCGGCGTGCGCCTTTCCATGTGGGACCCGGTCAAGGGTCTGCCGCCCGATGAGGCGCTGCGCGATGCCGACGCCGTCATTCAACTTTCCGGCGAGACGGTGGCGCAGCGCTGGAGCGAGGAAGTGAAACGGCGCATTCGCGAGAGCCGCGTTACCGGAACGCGCCATCTGGTGCAAGGCATCGCGCAGCTTTCGCGCAAACCCGCGGTGTTACTCTGCGCGTCCGCTACCGGCTACTACGGCAACCGCGGTGATGAAACATTGACCGAATCGTCCGCCGCCGGCGCGGGTTTCCTCGCCGATGTCTGCGGCGAGTGGGAGCGTGAAGCCGCCGTCGCTGAACCGCTCGGCGTGCGCGTGGCGACGATTCGCACCGGCATGGCGCTCGACCCGCGCGGCGGCGCGCTGCAACGCCTGCTGCCAATATTTCGCATGGGTGCGGGCGGCAAACTGGGCAATGGCAAACAGTGGATTCCGTGGATACACCTGGACGACCTCGCGAATCTGTACGCCTATGCGCTCGAAAACCCGGTACGCGGCGCCCTGAACGGGACCGCGCCCAACCCCGTCACCAACGCCGAATTTACGCGCAATCTGGCCGTTGCGGTGCATCGCCCGGCAATCTTGCCGGTTCCGGCGCTGGCGATGAAGCTGTTGTATGGGGAAATGGCGCAGTTACTATTCGATAGCCAACGCGTACTACCCAAAGTTGCTGAAAACATGGGCTTCCGCTTCCGTTTTCCGCAACTTTCCGGCGCTCTGGCGGATCTATTGAAGTAGGTGGGACCGGCCTCCTGGCGGGTCGGCGCGCCGAAGGCGCGATGCAGTTCCAAGCTGACGTATAATAGAAGGTATACCCAGAGAGGCGATATAGCGTGTTCCTACGTACGTTTTTCCGTTTATTCACCCACTTGCAATTGATGCCGATACTGGAGAGCGGCGAAGAAACGCTGGTCGGCGGGCAAGCCGTGATGGAGGGCGTGATGATGCGTGCGCCTCACAGCTATTGCGTTGCTGTGCGCAAACCGAGCGGCGAAATTGTCACCGAAGAAATGCTGTTGCCGCGCATCTCCGAGCAATATAAGATCTTCAAGCTCCCTATTTTCCGCGGTATTGGAACACTGTATCAGGCTATGAAGCTGGGCTTCAAGGCGCTGAATTTTTCGGCCGCCGCGGCGCTCGACGATCCTACGATTCCCGCTGAGAAGCGCCCCTCCGAAAAGCTCTGGAACGGCGCCATAATCGCCAATCTGGTCTTTGGACTGGGAATGTTCATCGTCCTTTATAAGGTGACCCCGCTTTTTCTGGTCACTAAGCTGGAAAAGATCTATCCCGTGCTTCAAGGCCGCATCGCGTTTAACGTGGCGGACGGCCTCATCCGCATGGCGATTTTTCTGACGTTCCTGTACGCTCTCTCGCGCATGAAAGATATTTACCGCGTCTTCCAGTACCACGGCGCCGAGCACAAAGTGGTCTTCAACTATGAATCCGGCAAGCCGGTCGACATCCAAAACGCGCAGACTTTCACCACCTATCATCCGCGCTGCGGCACCAGCTTTCTGTTCGTGCTGATGCTCCTGGTGATCCCGTTTAATGCCCTGATCCCTTTTGATGGATTCGCCCTGAAGTTGATAGGCCGCATCGTGTTATTGCCATTTGTGGTTGGCGTGGCGTATGAGCTGATCCGCTTCGCCGCCAGGCGCCGCGGTTCGTTCCTGGCCACCATCACGGCGCCGGGCCTCTGGCTGCAGCGCATCACTACCAAACAGCCCGACGACACGCAGGCGGCCGTTGCCATCCGCGCGCTCGAAGGCGCCATGGCCCTCGAAAAGGCCCAGGGCGGCGAGTTGGTCATCGCCTAAGCGGCAATATAATCAACCCATGCAATTCGTTCCGAAGCTCGAGCAGCTCGAAAAGCGCTTCGAAGAGCTCAATCAACTGATGGCCAACCATGCCGTGATCTCCGACGGCGAACAGTACCGCAAGGTCTCCAAAGAGCGCGCCGATCTGGAAGAAACCGTCGGCAAATACCGCGCATGGAAGAGCGTGGAAGACAGCCTCTCGCAGGCGCGCGGCATGCTGCACGAGAATGACGCGGAGCTGAAGGCCATGGCCGAGGAAGAAGTCGCCCGCCTTGAGCCTCAATTAGCCGCGCTTGATGAACAGCTCAAGATCCTGCTACTGCCCAAAGATCCCAACGACGAAAAGAACGTAGTGCTCGAAATCCGCGCGGGCACCGGCGGCGATGAAGCCACCCTCTTCGCCGACGAAGTCTTCCGCATGTACTCGCGCTATGCCGAAACGCAGGGCTGGAAGATGGAAGTCACCTCGAGCAGCGAATCGGCCGTAGGCGGGCTCAAGGAAGTCATCGCGCTGGTCAGCGGCAACAAGGTCTTCAGCAAGCTCAAATACGAAAGCGGCGTACACCGCGTGCAGCGCGTCCCGGTCACCGAACAGCAAGGCCGCGTGCACACTTCGGCCATCACCGTGGCCGTGCTGCCCGAAGCCGACGAAGTGGAAGTCAAAATCGAGGCGAAGGATATTCGCATCGATACGTTTTGCTCCTCCGGACCCGGCGGACAATCCGTAAACACTACTTACTCCGCCGTACGCATCACGCACCTGCCCACCGGCTTGATTGTCTCCTGCCAGGACGAAAAATCGCAGATCAAGAATCGCGCTAAGGCCGAGCGCGTGTTGCGCTCGCGGCTCTACGAGCTCGAGTTAGAGAAGCAGCAGGCCGCCGTAGGCGCCGAGCGCCGCACCATGGTTGGGACAGGCGACCGCAGCGAAAAGATCCGCACCTACAATTTCCCGCAGAACCGCCTTACCGATCACCGCATCGGCTTAACGCTCCATCAACTCGATTTCATCATGGACGGCAAGCTGGACCAGATCTTCGACGCCCTCACGACGTATTACCAAAACCAACAGGGCCAGACCGGCAAAGCCCTGGTCACGCAATAAGGCCGCATCGTTTTGTCCCACCACCGGCTAACTCCTTCCGCCAAGCCTTTGTCCTATTCCAGGGAATTATGCGCCGAAGCCGTAGGGCGGACCCCCTGGTCCGCGCGGGTCCCCCTGGACCCGCTCTTCGCCCAGCCGAATTGGCCCGACGTGATCCCTGAGAGGCCGACCGGGGGGGCGGCCGCGGACCAGGGGGTCCGCCCCACAATTAACGCCGACCAGCCGATCGTGGGTAGAGTAAGTGACATTGGGTTGGCAGGGGTACCCCCTGGGTCCGGCCGATTGGAGGCGCCTCCAGCCGCCACGCCTCCCTTGACTGTGACGCCGCTTTGTGGGGCAGCCAATCCTGGCTGCAGCCGGCTTTCAGCCCGCTCTCTCCGCCTCGCGGACGCTTCGGTTTCCGCCGCCGAGCCCGCATGACGCTAAAGACCGCCCTCCTCCAAGGCGTCGCTCTCCTCGAAGACGCCGCCGTTCCCGTGCCGCGCCTCACTGCCGAAGTGCTGCTCTCGCACGCGCTGCGCCGCGAGCGCGTCTACCTGTTCGCCCATCCCGAGCAGGAGTTGCGCGAGGTCGAATGGCTCCATTACGGCCGCTACCTACACGAGCGGGTAAAGGGCAAGCCCACGCAATACGTCACCGGCCGGCAAGAGTTCTACGGCCGCGAATTCCGCGTCACTCCCGACGTACTGATTCCGCGGCCTGAGACCGAGCACGTAGTGGAAGTCGCTCTATCCGTTGTACCCAGGAACGCCCGCGGCGCCGCCCGGTTACTCGATGCCGGGACCGGTTCCGGCGCCCTGGCCGTCACCCTGCAGCTCGAAACCGGCGCCACCGCGTTCGCCACCGACATCTCCGCCGCCGCCACAACCGTCGCCGCGCGCAACGCCGCGACTCTCGGCGCCGCCGTGCATTTCACCGTCTGCGACCTCATGCAGGCGGTCGCAGATCGTTCCATCGACCTGATCGTCTCCAACCCTCCCTACGTTCCCCTGAAACACCGCGAGGGCTTGCAGCGCGAAGTGCGCGATTGGGAGCCGCACGTCGCGCTCTTCGCCGGCGAATCCGGATACGACATGTACGACCGCATCGTCGCCGACGCTCCGCGCGTCCTGCGACCCGGCGGCTGGCTGGTGATGGAGTTGGGATTCGGCTGCGCCGATCACGTGGCGGGCCTGCTCAGCACATGGCGGGATTCGCGGATCGAGCCGGACCTGGCGGGAATACCCAGAGTGATCGCGGCGCGCATGCCTTAGTTGCTAGGCTTAGTCGCATCCGCCGGCGCGAACAGCCTTCGCGCCAGGCGACCCGCTCGCAGAAGTCTCCGCCTGTTAAGATGCTCTCAATGGCCACTTCGCCCGTTTATACTCCCAGTCCCGAGTTCGTCCGCCGCGCCCAAGTTCAAGGCATGGAAGGCTACCGCGCGCTTTACGAAAAAGCCGCCGCCGATCCCGAAGCCTTCTGGAGTGAGCTGGCGGAAAAGGAACTCTCCTGGTTCGAAAAGTGGACCAAGCCCTTCGAGACCGACTACCCCTTCGTCAAATGGTTCGCCGGCGGCAAGATCAACGCCTCTTATAACTGCATCGACCGTCACCTGGAAACGCACCGCAAGAACAAAGTGGCCATCCTCTGGGAGGGCGAGCCCGGCGAACTGCGCCAGATCTCCTATCAGGAGCTGCACCGCCTGGTCTGCCGCTTCGCCAACGTGCTCAAAGCCCGCGGCCTCAAGCCCGGCGACCGCGCCATCATCTACATGGGCATGGTTCCCGAGCTGCCCGTCGCGCTGCTGGCATGCGCGCGCCTGGGCGTGATCCACAGCGTAGTTTTCGGCGGCTTCTCGGCCGAAGCCCTCAAGGCGCGCATTCAGGATCTCGAAGCCCAAGTGGTGATCACCTGCGACGGAGCCTGGCGCCGCGGCAAGGAGGTACGTCTCAAAGACGCCGTGGATGAGGCCGTCGCCGAGTGCCCCTGCGTGCGCGACGTGATCGTTTACCGGCGCACCGGCGGCGCGATCCGCATGCAGGACGGCCGCGACCACTGGTGGCACGCGCTCGATGAAGGCGTCTCCGAGTTCTGCCCCGCCGAGCGGCTCGATAGCGAGCATCCGCTCTACGTGCTCTACACTTCCGGCACCACCGGCAAGCCCAAAGGCATCGTCCACACTACGGCCGGCTATCTGCTGCACGTCACGATGACGATGAAATGGGTCTTCGACCTCCGCGACGAAGACACTTACTGGTGCACCGCCGACATAGGTTGGGTGACCGGCCACAGTTACATCGTCTACGGCCCGCTCTCCGCCGGCGCCACCACCATGATGTATGAAGGGGCGCCGGATTTCCCGCACCCCGACCGTTTCTGGCGGCTCATCGAGAAATACCGCGTCAACATTTTCTACACGTCGCCCACTGCTATCCGCGCCTTCGTCCGCCAGGGCGATCAGTGGCCCAATGCGCACGATATGTCGAGCCTGCGCCTGCTCGGGTCAGTGGGCGAGCCCATCAATCCCGCGGCCTGGGAGTGGTATCACAAGACGATCGGCAAGGAACGCTGCCCCATCGTGGACACATGGTGGCAGACCGAAACCGGCGGCATCATGATCGCTCCTATGCCCGGCGCCGTGCCGCTCAAACCCGGCTCCGGCACGCTTCCCATGCCCGGCGTCATCGCGGATATCGTCGATCTGAAGGGGAGGGCAGTCCCGGTTAGTCAGGAGGGCTATCTGGTCCTCCGCAAACCGTGGCCCGGCGTGGCGCGCACGCTGTGGGGCGACGCCGAACGTTACAAGGAACAATACTGGGCGCGCATCCCCGGCGTCTATATGACTGGCGACGCCGCCCGCCGCGACGAAGACGGCTACTACTGGATACTGGGCCGCGTGGACGATGTGATGAATGTCAGTGGACACCGCTTGAGCACCATGGAGATCGAATCCGCGCTGGTCCATCATCCGGCCGTCGCCGAAGCCGCCGTAGTGGGCAAGCCGCATGAGATTACCGGCCAGTCCGTGGCCTGTTTCGTGACTCTCAAGAAGGGCGATTGGAACCACGAGGAGCTCGCCGAGGAGCTGCGTAAGTGGGTGGCGCACGAAATCGGCAGCTTCGCCAAGCCCGAGCAGATCCGCTTCACCGACGCTCTGCCGAAGACTCGCAGCGGCAAAATTATGCGCCGCCTGTTGCGCGAAATTGTGACTTCCAATTCAGTTACCGGCGATGTGACAACTCTCGAAGACCTGGGCGTGATCGCTCGTCTGGCCGCGCAGCAGGACGAAGAGTGAATTCGGCAGGGTATGCTTGCCCCTTACGACGGCACGCTCGAACTCGCCTATCCTCGAACTCCCCTGTCGAGGAAGGCCCCTCCCTCTTGAATTTCCCGTCCGCCCAGCGGCGTTTCCCCGGATAAAAACTCCCCCCGCCTCCGCCAATCCGTGCCACCGCGTTGAAGACTCAGCCTTCCGAGCTTCGCCGCTCCACTTTTTCCTTGCGGCCCCGCCCGCCAATGCGCCATATTGGGATTGGCGTCAAAAAGCCGTGTAGAGCGCACTCGTAGCACCCATTTCCGAAGTTGTCCGGACGCGCGCTCGCACTGTCTGGCGCGGGACGTTTCGATGGCGGACAACCTCCTGTTCTTCACCGAATTGACGGGAATGCCGGTGCTCGATCTCAAGGGCCGGCGCATCGGGCGCGTCAAGGACGCCGCCCTGGTTCCGCTCGTCAACCCGTCCCGCATCGACCGCTACCTGGTGGGCGGCGGCGAATCCTGGCTCACCGTCCGCTACGACCAGGTTCAGTCCGTCGCGCTCGGCCGCGGCATCCAGCTCAGCGACGAACTGCTGGTTCCCTATCACGACGACGAGTACATGCTGCGCATCGCACGCGATCTGCTCGACCAGCAGATTATCGACGTCAACGGCCGCAAAGTGGTCCGCGTCACCGATCTCTCGCTCGAAATTCAATCCAACGGACCGCACGACGTACTGGCCGTTGTGGACGTCGACATCGGCATTCGCAGCATCTTCCGCCGCCTCTTCCAGGGCGCGCTGCCCCCGCTCTGGATCCGGCGCCTGCAAAAGTGGATTCCGCCCAACTCCATTCGCTGGGATTACTGCAACGTAGTGGAGCCCGACCCGCTGCGGCGCCTGCGGTTGAACATTTCCTATCAGGGCCTCGAAGAGATGCATCCCGCCGACCTCGCCGACATCGTCGAAGAGCTCAGCCCCGCCGAGCGCGAGGCGATTTTCGAAACCATCGATAGCGAGGCGGCCGCCGACGCCCTGTCCGAGATCGAGCCCAAAATGCAAGCCAGCATTCTCGAATCGCTGGAGCCGGAAAAGGCCGCGGACATTGTCGAAGAGATGGCGCCCGACGAAGCTGCCGACGCGCTTTCCGAGCTGCAAGACGCCACCTCCGAAGAGATCCTCGACGAAATGGATTCCGCCGAAAAGACCGAAGTGGAAGAGCTGCTGGAATTCGACCGCGATACCGCCGGCGGCATGATGAACACCGAGTACGTCGCGCTGCACGACAACGCCTCGGTGGCGGACGCGCTCGGGGCGCTGCGCGGCAACGAGGATCTGCTGGAAACGCTGAATACCCTGTTCCTGGTGGACGAAGAGGAAAAGCTGACCGCGGCCGTACCGCTGGCGCGTCTCTTCATCGCATCCGGCGGCGTTCCCCTTAAGGAACTGGCATCGGGCACGCTGATTCAAGTGAGCGTTGACGAGCGTCAGGACCGCGTGACCGAAATCTTCGACAAATACAACCTGCTCACTCTGCCCGTGGTGGACGAGGATGGCAAGCTGGCTGGCGTAATCACCGCCGACGACATCATCTCCGTGCTGAGGGAAAGCTGACGGAATGCCGAAAATCCTGAGCCGGTTCCGTTATCAAATCGCGGTGTTCCTTGCGGTTCTGGGCCCGGGATTTATTACCGCCATGGTGGATAACGATTCGGGCGGCATCTATACCTATTCGGCGGCCGGAGCGAAGTACGGGTACCTGCCGCTGTGGACGCTGATCCCCATCACCGTGGTGCTGATCATCACGCAGGAGATGTGCTCGCGCATGGGCGCGGTGACCGGCAAGGGTCTTTCCGATTTGATCCGCGAGGAGTTTGGACTGCGCCTCACGTTCCTGATGATGACGCTGCTGGTGCTCGCCAATCTCACTAATGTAATGGCGGAATTCGCGGGCGTCGCCAGCTCACTCGAATTGTTCAACATCAGTAAGTACATTTCCGTTCCGCTGGCGGCCGTGGCGGTCTGGTTTCTGGCAGTGAAGGGCAACTACCGGAGCGTCGAAAAGATCTTCCTCTTCGCGTGCGTCTTCTATGTCACTTACATTATTTCCGGCTTCTTAGTGAAACCCGATTGGAAGGAGGCCGCGCTCCGCAGCATCGAGCCCAAACTGATGCTCGATTCGGGCTACATCTATATGCTGATCGGCATGGTGGGCACCACCATCGCGCCGTGGATGCAATTCTATCTGCAATCGGCAGTGGTGGAAAAAGGCGTGACGGCGAAAGAGTACGCAGCCTCGCGCGTCGAAGTGATCGTCGGCTGCATCCTCACCGACGTAATCGCATTCTTCATTATCGTGGCCTGCGCCGGCGCGATTTACAGCGTACACCCGCGCGACATCCAGGACGCCAAAGAGGCCGCGCTGGCGCTCAAACCGTTCGGACAGTACGCATTTCTGCTCTTCAGCGCGGGGCTGTTTAATGCGTCCATCTTCGCGGCGTGCATTCTGCCGCTTTCCACGGCCTATTCCGTCTGCGAGGGCCTGGGCTTCGAAGCCGGCGTGAACCGCCGCATCCGCGAGGCGCCGGTTTTCTACTTTCTCTACACGGCGCTGATCGTGGTGGGCGCGGCCGTAATTCTGATTCCCGGCTTCCCCCTGGTGCGGATGATTCTGCTTTCCCAAGTATTCAACGGCGTGCTGCTGCCCTTCGTGCTGATCTTCATGATCCTGCTGATCAACAAGCGCGACCTGATGGGCGAATGGACCAACCCGCGCTGGTTCAATACATGGTCGTGGGTGACAGTGGTAGTGATGATCGGACTCACCCTGGCGCTGGTAGGCATCACCCTACGCGGATAAGTCCACACCTTTCCGAAACACGCGCGATAGTGTTGGCTTCGAGATACTTTGTGGGGCAGGTTGTCGACCCAATGTCACTTACTTTGCTCGAACTGGGAATTCTGTGCAACTTGTGGGGCGGACCCCCTGGTCCGCGCGGGTCCCCCTGGACCCGCTCTTCAGAGCCGGGAGGCTTTCGGCAGCGGTTCGCCATCGCGGATATGCTTTTGGATCATAGTTTGGAGCATCGCCTTGGGAAATGCCCCAATCGAAATCGGGAACGTGATCAGGTAGCCGCCTTCCAGTTGGGGTTCGAACAGCGCTGCGTACTCCATAAATTACCTTTCCTTATTTGAGGCGAATGCCTAGCTTCTTGATGATGCTACTCCGCCGCCGCTTGTTTGTTCGAATCCAGCAATCGAAGAGGTCGCGCGGGCCGCCGCAAGCCAGAGGGCGCTGCCACGGCTCACTTTGCGCGGGTCCCAATCGGCCCGTATTTCTTCAGTATCTCCACCGCAAAGTAGTGGTCCATGATACCGATGATGGCAGGCTCAGCGGGCGCATCGTCGAGACGGAGGCTTATCCGGTCGGTGATTCTGCAGGGCATGCATTTCGCGGAGAGACGCGGCGCAATGCTTCACTATTTCTGGGGCCAGGATACGCTTGCGCCGAATCCACAAACTCACATGCTTTCTGATTTCGTCGATCTCGTGCTTATAGACCCGATAGCCGCTGCAAGCGAAAAAGGAAATCCCAGCAGGTCGAGCATGCGCAGGACAGCGGCGGAGCGCAACAGAACCGCGCCGTCCTCGGCCGGAATAATCGAGCCTGGACCGCACTCGGGCAAGCCAGCCTGCCGCATAAACGAAGCGCCCGGCTCGGTCTGACGTGCGGCGAAGCGAAAGACATCATGCGGATCGAACCGGATCAAGAAATCAACCCAACGGTTACAGAATACACACTCGCCGTCGAAAATCACGACTGCCTGCTGGGAGCCCTCCATCTTGTCATTCTCACCTGAAAACTCTTCGCGACGACACGATTTGCGAAGCCGACCTGCCTCCTAAAATGACATGCGAAAAGAACAGGTCGGTTAGATGCGCGCCGCATCCGGGTCGTCGAGGGTCGGCGCGCCAACCGCATTTCATCCGCTGCCGGTGGGCGTCCGCGCCCGGCTTTCGCGAATCCGCTTGGTATTCCGGCTGATTCCCAGTACTCTGCGAGATTCCATCTACGAGCGGTTTGCCCGAAATCGTTTGAAGTGGTTCGGACGTCGCACAACTTGCCGCCTGCCATCAGAGGCCGAGCGTCACCGATTCCTTTAATTTCCGGTGCAGGGTAGCGAATCCTCCGCACCCGTACCCCTCGGAGGGCTCGTGCAATTGACCCTGGGGCACGCCAGCGCGAGGGAAATGCGGGCTTCCGTTCCAAACCAGCCGTAAGTGCCGGAGTCGGGTTCGTGTAGGGAAGCATCAGCGGCAAACAGCTCACGGCGAGCCGGTTGCGCGCGCACTTCACCGACCGGCCGTCTTCTCCAAGTCCAAGGTGAAGCTGGAAGAAATCGCGGCGACAAAGTAAGCGCGCGACCCTACTTGATACTGACGAAGATCCCGGCCTGACTAGCCATCGGCGAGTTGATGAAGGCCGCCGGGCTTACCGGTCCCATCGCGATTTGAATCCCGGTCTGCGCGGGGTAGGTGAAACTCGCCAAGTCCGGATCGTTGGCGGCAAGCGCGGCTGGAGTGGGTATGTAGACGCCGATCTGGTAGACATTCCCGGGCAGGCCATTGACAGGTCCGATGGTGGCCGCGATTCCGTTGCAGTAAATGCCGCCATCGAGCAACACGGCAGGCGTTAGCGCAGTCACCGCGTAACCGTTGGATAGCGTGTACTGCCCCGGGGCCGCGACGAAGATGGTGATCGCGGATCCTGGCGCAGCCGGGTTGGACGGGGAGTTCAAGGCGCCGTCGCTGTTGAGAATGTATCCCTGGCCGAAGCCGCTGCCATCGACGGAATAGATTGCCGGCGCCGCGGCACCGGCGGGAGCGTACACGGAATTGGACACGGTTCCGTTACTCGAGACCTGCAGAGTATGAACGCCCGAGGTTATGGAGCTGTCCGGCATGACGGCCACGATAGATGCAGCAGTGGCGGAGATATTGGTGAGCGGCGAACCATCGACGACGATCTGCGCTCCCGATCCGAATCCCGACCCCTTGGCTATGATGGGCTCGCCTGGAGCTAACGGCACGGCGAGATGGCTGGCGTAATTCTGCACCGCATCCAGCCGCACGGCGGGAGCCGCCGGTAGCGCAATCTTATTGGCGACCACCACACCCTGACTGAGAGTGGAGCCGGCCAGCAGGATATTGCCGTTGCCGTCGGGTAGGGCGGCTTGCGCCGAGAATGGCGCGCCATTGCCCAGATACGTGGAAAACAGGAGGTTGGCAAGGTTGGAATCGAATCCGGCGACGAATCCTGAGGGCGAGGAAAATGACGCCTGGAACGGGGCGTGCGTGGGAAAGGCTTCGGAATCGGTATAACCGCCGATAATCACGTTGCCGGAGGAATCGAGGGCGATGCTGGTGGCGGCATCGGCCAGTTCGCCACCGAGCAAGGTTGCGGCCAGCAGATGCGTTAGGCTGCTATCGAACTTGGCCGCGAACGCGTCGGAGCCTCCCCCAGCGACCGGCTCATAGTTGAGCGACGGAATCGCGGGCTGCGGCGCCGATTGGAAGGCTCCGGGGGTGGCAGGGAAGGTCCCGCCGCCGCTATAGGAACCGGCAACGTATACGTCAGAGCTGGAATCGAGTGCGATCGCCGCGACGCCGAGTTCCGGTTCAGAAACCGATGCGATGAGGGCCGACCCTGTGGGATTCAATTCCACTACGGTCGCGGAAGGTCCCGCCGGAATAGCGCCCGGGTTGACGCCGATCCAGGCATTGCCGGCGGCGTCCACAACCATCGCCTGCGCCGCTTCCACCAGGTGGTTTTGGGCGTCATTGGCAATGTAAGTGGAGTAGATTAAGCCCGAGCCCTTAGCGTTGAACTTAGTCACGAATCCGGCGGGAGGGCCAAACACGTCAAAGAAGCCGTTCGAGGTGATGCTTTGCGAGAAGCTTGACAGGTACACGCCCGGCGTGACCGGCAGACCGCCTGTTGTGGTCCCGCCGATGAAGGGATTACCCGAAGCATCCACGGCGATGGATTCCGCGACGCTCCCAGGTCCGGCGAAGTAAGTCGCCCAACCGAGCGATCCATCGGGATTCAATCTGAAGACGAAGTTGGATGCCGAGCCATTAGTGGAAGGAAGCGCGGATTGGTAGACGCCCGGCGTAACCGGCAGGTCGGTGGAGGTGGTCGATCCGGTGACGTAGATACTGCCATCGGAGCCTACAGCGAGGGCCGCGGCTGAATCGCTGCCGCTGCCGCCGAAATAGGTGGAGTAGATGACGTTGCCGTTGTTATCGAGCTTCACGGCGAAGACATCGGTTGTGGGCACGGAGATTTCGAAGAGATTGGAGCCGGAGATGAGTATCTGCTGGACAGACGGCTCGTCGGGGCCAATCGGCGATGCGGTGGTGAACCCGTCGGTGGACTTGACGATTCCGTATGCGGCCAAGCCCGGAGCTGCCAAAGTGGCATAGAACGCGGAGCTGCTCGGATCGGCAATCAGGATGGCGCTCGTTCCCGCGACTTTGAGCGTCCAGGCGCCTTGGGAGAATTCGTAGATACCGGCGGTAGTGCCCGCGTACAGAACCCCGGCGTTCTTCGGATCGGCCGCCAGCGCGAGGAAGTAGACATTGTTGGGAAGCTGCGAAAGCGGAGCGAATGTCTGGCCGTTGTCAGTGCTCTTAGAAATCGCGGTGTTGTTTGCGAGATATAAGGCGCCGGCGGTGAACGGATCAAATACAAGGGCGTTGGGGAAGCCTGACGGCGTAACACCCGTCCAGGTGTTTCCGCCATCGGCGCTGCGGAACAGCAGGCCATCCCCGGCTGCAAAGATCACGTTCGGCGCGGACGGCTCTACCCAAACGCCACCTTGCAGATTGATGCTGCCATTCGGGTTGGAAGGAATCCCATTATTGATGGCGTCCCAGGTGACGCCTCCATCGGTACTCTTGAACACGCCCTGCGTGCCCGTCGCGGCGTAGAGCGTGGCGGAATTGGTGGGATCAACAGTGAGCGCGCCCACACCCGCTCCGGCGCCAGTAGCAGAGAACTGGTACAACAAGGTCCAGGTGGAACCCGCGTCAGTGCTTTTCCAGATTTGATTGCCGGACGCGACGTAGAGCGTACCGGGATTGGCGGGAGCGGCGGCTGCGAAAGTGATGGGCGGGAGATTCGCCGGAAATAGTCTGGATGCGCTGGCGTTGGAGAGAGAGATGCGAACCAGTGCGGAGCCGCCGGCTGCGGATTGAGAGGCGGTAGCGGTCGTGGGGAAATCCAGCGAGGTGGTACTGCCGACAATGTACAGGTTTCCATTCGCGTCGGTTGCCGCCGCAGCCCCGGAACTGTTCCCGGATCCGCCAGTGGTCTTGACCCATTGTAATGCCGGCGCATAATCCGCAGCTTGTGTTATCCAGGCGAGTGTCAGGGCGAGAAACATCGCATTGTAAATCGGGGTTTTGTGCATCGGTCTAAATCTCCAAGGAACAATGGAGCGGATTCCCGGTAAGAGACAAAAGTAAATGGAATCGAGCGCCCCAGGATTGGGACAGACGCGGACGTTCTATTAGTGTCGCAGATTTAGTCGGCGGAGCGTCTGCGCATTCCCGGCATTCCTGCAGACGCCCAGAAGAGTGTCGTCTGCCTATTGCGAAAACGGCCACAGGCCGCGCACGCCAAATCGCCCGCACCATACCCCTCGAAGGCCTCCGGCGATTGATCCTGGTGCACGCCAGCGCGAGGGAAATGCGGGCTTCTGTTCCAAACCAGCCGTAAGATGGAATAGTTGAAGAATTCCTCGTCCAAACGCGGGCGGTTCGATGATGCCGGCCATACGGCTGGCGTCGCCCACATGCCGGTCTGTTGGCGCTGCGCGGCGTGCAATGGAGAAACGGAGGTTGGCGTTTCGCCTCTCCCCGCGAATGACCCGGACGGGCGGCACGACGCCACAGTACTGGGCACTTAATGGCGAAGTGAGCTACGAGCTCGCCATAGCCATCAGCATGTTGTTCGACGGGTTCCTTGAGACGGACCGTCGCATCACCGTGTGCGGGCTGGAGTGCGAGGACCGCCTTGAAGCGCTTCAACGGATCTTCGACCACGAGATGGTGCACCCTAGCAGAGCAGTTGTGCTGGGGCCGCTCCGATTGCACGGCGGCGCGCTTTCAGGATATTGCCGAGCGGTTGTTCCTTCACCGCGCTCACACTCACGATCTGATCACACGGCGAGAACGGGCGGCGTCGGCGAGGCCGCGTCAAGAGGATAATCGAAGCTGTGCCCGGTATGGCATCGCGGCAGATCTCGCCTTGTCAAGTTCCACCGTCACTACGTACGGCCTTTGTGCGGGGATCCGCGAATGGCCTGTTCGACGCCCGTGCTTGCATGAGACCAGACGCCACCGAGACGGCTTCTGTGCGAACATGTTCCAATGCATCGCCGAACCACCTTCACCTGTGCTTTGCTGGCTTGCGTTGTACTGTCGGGCGCCGACACGTCTCCCGTTCCCGCCCGCGCGCTCAACGCGATTACGCCCGAGGCGCTCCTCAATCACATCCGCGTTCTTTCATCCGACGAATTCGAGGGCCGGGCGCCCGCGACGCCGGGCGAACAGAAGAGCCTCGATTACATCATCGGCCAGTGCAAAGCTATGAAGCTGTCGCCGGGTAATCCCGATGACTCCTGGTTGCAGCCAGTCTCGCTCTGGGGCATCACGGCGGGCGGCGGGGAAATCACCGTGAAATCGGCCGATGCGGACTTCCCGCTTGCCGCGCAGGATTACCGCGTAACTTCCTCGCAACCCAAGGCTTCCATCGGTGTGGCCGACTCGCCGATTGTTTTTGCGGGTTACGGCATCGTAGCGCCCGAGTATAAGTGGGACGACTACAAAGGCATCGACGTCAAGGGCAAGGCTGTCATGATCCTCCCCGGCGACCCGCCCGTTCCCGATCCCTCCGATCCCGCGAAGCTCGACCCCAAAATGTTTCTGGGCCCAGAGCTTTCCTTCTACGGGCGCGCCGGTTCGAAGGCCGATATCGCCTTCGCCCACGGCGCTACAGCTGTGATCACACTACAAGGCGGAGGCCGGGGGGCCGCGGGCGGAGGCGCCGCAGGCGTAGGCCGTGGCGCTGCGCGCGGCGGCGCGAACGTGGGACCCAACCGCTTCATTGTTCGCGAATCTATGATCGTCCGCGACGCCTCCTCCACCGGGCATATTGCGGCCACCGTCTCTCTCAACAACGACAAGGCAACCGAGTTATTGGCCGCTTCAGGACAGGATCTGGCCGCGCTTCGCGAAGCCGCGCTTTCAACCGATTTCAAGCCCGTGCAGCTGAAAGCCTCGATAGCAGTCACGGCAAGGAACGAAGTGCGCGAAGTCAGCTCCGCGAACGTGGTGGCGAAGATCGAAGGCAGCGATCCCGAGTTGCGCAATGAATATGTGATCTACTCCGGCCATTGGGATCACCTTGGGCGCCAGGGCGAGAACATCTTTCATGGCGCAAGCGATAACGCTTCCGGCGTCGCCGGTGTCCTGGAACTGGCGCACGCTTTTGCCCTATTGCCATCCCACCCCAAGCGCACCGTGATCTTTCTCTTCACCACGGCCGAAGAACGGGGGCTCCTCGGCGCTAAGTATTACGTGCAGCATCCGCTCTATCCGCTGGCAAAGACCGTGGCGAATATCAACCTCGACTATTTCAGCAACTGGGGCTGGGGCAAGACGAAGGACTTCAGCATTCTGGGCATGGGTATGACGTCTCTCGACGATCTGGTGAAGGACGCCGTGGCTCGACAGGGACGCGTGGTCACAGGCGACACGGATCCGGTGGAGGGTTTTTATTGGCGATCGGATCACGTTGAGTTTGCCATGGGAGGGGTTCCGTCACTTGCGTCCAGCCCCGGCATCGACTACGTCGGCAAGCCTGCGGATTATGGCGACGAGAAACGGCGCGAGTATATTAGCAACGACTACCACAAGCCCACCGATCAGATCAAATCGGATTGGGATCTCACCGGCGCAGTGGAGGACCTTCAGGTGTTATTGGAAGTGGGTTATCGCGTTGCGCAATCTCCCGTGCGTCCCGTCTGGCGGGATCGTGGACCGTACATGTACAACCCGCACGCTGGCAAATAGGGATGCTGTCCGGCTCAATCGACATCGTGGCCGCCGGCGCGTCTCGCAATATGCCGAACCGGCCGACAGGCTCCGAGCACGGACCGCCGAGGGAGTAGCTTGAAGGTTGAGCGTGGACGGCCGGCGGGACCGCGGATGCTGAGCGGCTGGCGCGGCGGCGAGCAGTTCACGGCGAGCCAGACGCGCTCGCACTTCCCAATATGCCCCAAGCGGCCGGCAGCCTCCGAGCACGCAGCACGCCGCTTGGCCGGGTCGGATGGTGTCAACCTTCGGTGCAGCGATCAGACTGATGGCATGGGCGATGGGTTTCGGCAGTTTCTGACACGAAGCGTTGCGCAAATGGGGCGCACGCCTTATTGGCCGGGCGCGGAGGGATCAACGCCGAAGCAATAGCCGTCGTTCGAGTTGGAGGGACTGAAGGAGTATTCGCCAATCGGCAGATCCCTGACGGTTAAAACATAGGTGTTATGCTGGACTCGTCCTGTTTCACGATGTCGACCGGCCACGTCACGAGGCCACCCCGACGGCCGCGTTGGGACCGGGTCCGCCGACCGCCGTTGACAGTCTCCAAAGGGAACAGGCTGTAGCTGGCGGGGTCGACTCCTGTGGGCAAGCCGACGACGAACACGAGACTGGCGGCCTCATTTAGACGAACGTGCGATCGGGGGCCGGGCATCTCCCAGTATTGAGTGGAGCCGCTTCTATGCTCGATGGCTTGATTGCGTTCGAGCGGGATAACAACTTTGCCGTTCCAAGAGTAGACCATACCGATTTCCTCCGGTTGCGAAAGACCGCGAGGGGACACCGGAGGCGGCGCACTGCCGGAGGGACGCGTCAACGTAGGAGGCTGCGGCGGCGCGCCGGCAGATGATGGCGCCAGCGTCGGAGCGCGGGCCGGCTGGGCTGCGCTGGCCGGAGGTTGCGCGGATGTTGCCGACGGCGACGTCGAACGCGCAGGTGGCGGAGGCAGGGTTGCATTGCCGAAGGTCACCGCCGACACGTCGGGCCGGGGATAATGTTGTAGCTGATTATTCACCAGGAAGTGCATGGTGGTGGCGTCGATGGACCACCACCTGCCAGTGACGTACGTACCGTTGTTGAGAATCAGGCTGTTGGGTTGGGCCGGCGCAGGTTCATGCGCTGTGGGCGCGACGTCTGCCGTTTTGGGTGGAGGCGACGCGACTGGCGGTGCCGGCAAGGAAACACCGAACTGGATGGCTTGAACCTGATGGATATCAATTGTGTCCGACCGATCCCCGACCTTGATGTGCAGCTCCTGGATGTTGCCGGACTCCACCAACCCCGAGATCTGGCGGCCATCGTTCAGCGTGACGACATCGGCGAAAAGCACACCGCCGCCCAGCAGGCGGAACTGGCAGAAGATGAGCAGGAGGATTCTTTTCATATCCACCTCCTAAAGCGACGTTTCAAAGAATGATCCCGAGATCGAACTTGCGTTCAATACATCATGATACTGAGAATCTGAGGGTGCGCGGTCGGCGCGTTGCGGCCGGTTGCAGGGACGCAGGGTCCGGCAGCAGGGTCAGCCTACGGGATGCAATCGTAAGGCTTATGGGTGGAAAGAAGATAACCGTCGGGCGAGGGGGAAGGGTAAACTACTCAGCTCTTATCGCAGGCGGGTTAGTACAGATCCCCATACCACCAGCAACCATGGACCGCCGCGCGAGGAGCTTGAGGGTCAGGCGTGGATACCCACCGAGGCCCCGGATGAAATGCGGTCAGGTTTGCGCCGCCGAGTGTACCGGTCGCCAACCGCGCGCACTTCACAGTATGCCCGAAGCGGCCAGCAGCCTCCGACCACCCGGACCGACTCGGGAGGAACCCGAAAGCCAGCAATGGACGCCCGCGAGGGCCGCGGATGAAATGCGGTTGGGGTTGCGGCGCCCAGCGCCCAGCTCACCGGTCGTAATATGCGCGGACTTCACAATATGCGCCGGGCACCAACTGCGCGCACTTCACCGTTATACCAGGGAACTCGGCCGGCTTCTCCGCGTCGATGTGTCTCCGGAAATCCGGTGAACCGGACAGGCCCAACCCGCCGCCCCGGGATAACTTTAACACCGCGCGCACGGAGGAAACCATCAAGACTTGGCTGACGCCGTTGAGCCTCGTCCGGGTAATCGGTCCCGTTCGACCTTGACGAATGCTCCCAAACGTACTAGTAGCTTCAATTTCCCCCCCCGGCTTGTCTAGCGGAGGTGGTTGAATGTATACTTTTTCCGTACGAAGACCAAAATGGGAACTCCCGCTCAGGAGACTTGATGAAGCTACGGTTTAGTACCTCAACGATACGTAAGATCGCCGCGTTCGTGTTTGGGGCGAGTCTGGTTCACGCGGGAACAATCGTGTACAGCGTAAACGAAAGCGACTTGGGGCTATCTGGCGGCATAGGCATTAACGAGGCAACTTACAGCGGGACAATCGAAACGAATGGGACACTCGGTGCGCTTGATTCAGGTAACATTATCGGTTACAGCTTGCTATTGAACGACGGCGCCGGCCAAACGTTCACGCTCGATCCGGGTAACTCGACGGTCACCCTTACCGGAACGGCAACCACCGCAACGCCTGGCTTGCTGCAATTCAATTACGACTCGCCTGACTTTGGCGGTCTTGGTTATTTCGAGATTTTGGATTCTACCGACGGGTGGGGATTGTTTTTTGCCACTGCCGCGGGAGGTGTCCCGAACGGCGGCATCATCAATCCCGATGGCGCCAGCACGCAGGGTTTGATCGGATTTGAACCGGAACCAATAACACTCGGGACTGCTCAGACGCCTGAACCTTCCAGCTTTGGGTTCATGCTGCCTGGTTTAGTGGCCCTGGTGTGGATATCCCGGCGGTCACGCATCTCCTCAACCCTTTTCTCTCGTCGCCCGAGGCGCGATCTTCTGAGGTGACACAGTGAAAACTCGTGTATCTGTTGTCGTCGCAATCGGTCTTCTGCTTTCGACTGAAGCGGCCTTGGCGTCCTCCATCTTCCCCAGTCCCTCCTTATATGCTGTGACGGGCAGCGCGACAGTTTGCGCACAAGCTGATACCGAAGTACCTTCGGCTGCAACGGCAACGGCTTCCGCAACGAATTGCAACATGGTTCCTTCCAGCGGTACGGCCACCTTCACGGGATCTGCCACCGCGACCTACACCTCTCTGAAAGACTCTGCCTCGATGATTCTGAACGGCGCCAGCTTCGTCTCGCAGCAGCAATATTCTTCCTATGCGCGAGCAATCGATAACCTCGACATTGAATCGGGCGGAAACAACGCGGCATTCATCTCGCTTGGGATTGCGATCGACGGCTCCTGGTCGAATTCCGGCCTAAGTTTTGTAAAACCGGTTCTTACTTTCGGTTTTGATTACGGTGATACAAGTAACCCGAACACTCCGTTCGTTCAGACGTCGCTCCCGGCCTCGAACGGGAGCGTGGACACGATCTTTTGGACTCCCTTTTAGCCAATCTCGAACTTCGAGAACTACGACTATTACTTCTCGCTGGCGCTCCAGATCTTTGCCCCTGCCGGCTCGGATCTGACAGCATCGGGCTCACTGAATTTCGGGGATACGGCCAAACTGGAATTCGCAGATGTAGAGGATGCGAACGGCAATTTTATTCCAAATGTAGTGCTGACGAGCGTGGGGGCTCAAGCGACCGGTCGGACCAACGTCACATTTGCCGACGTCGAAGCGCCCGAACCACCCGCACTTAGTCTCGCTTTTATCGCCGGTCTTGCACTGCTATCGTTAGGTTGCCGGTCGCGCTTGCTTGCCCTCTGCCAAACGTGGAGGGACTCCGGGTAGCGGCCCGCTGTTATTCTACGGGCGACCCGAGTTGATTCATGACACCAGAGCAATGGGATCGAGTTCGCAAGCTATTTGACGATGCTCTTGGCAGACTACCACAGGAAAGGGCTTGCTTCCTGGAGAGTGAGTGCCCCGATGCCGGCATTCGAGCGGAAGTGGAGCGTCTGTTGGCGAACGCCGGCCATACGAATGAGTCTCTGAGCGGCCCCCCGATCGAGGGATTGCGCAGGGCAATTGTAGCGGCTTTGGACGCCTCAAAGTTACAAGGCTGGCGCATCGATCGCTACGAGATTCTGCGGGAAGTGGGCCGTGGCGGCATGGGTTTCGTCTATCTGGCTGTGCGGGCCGTGGGTGTCTATTATCTTCGCCTGCTATTCCGTTGGCCATTTCGCGGCCGATGGGCTGGCCCGTTGCTTGTCGAAGCTACCCGCCCCACCCCCCGGCTCATTTTTTTCTTCAATACGGCTGTTGCGGCGTACTCGATTTTTCTCGCCGCCCTCGCTTTCAGGTGGGGTGATTTATCGTTGGGGTATGTGCCGGTGGCCCTAGTTCCGTTTGTAGCTTACCGCTTATGGATATGGGGCAAGGTGGAAATGCGGGCGAGAGGGATCCTCGGTCACGGTCACCGTATGCGGTGGCACAAGATACAATCCTATGCCTGGGAGCCCGCGGAGTCTCTTGCTTATTCCCATCCCCTGGAAGGCGGCGCAACCTCCGTCGTGAAACGTGGCGGTGCCGCTACAGAATCGCAAGGAATCTAACGAAAAAAAAGGGGGCCAAGATTCGGAATTTCTGGGGAGGTGCTCAGGTGAGGAGTTCAAGCTAAGGAACATGGGGTTGAACGGTCGAGAGCGACGGCGCGGCGCTACACCAGGGCGTCGAAAAACTTCCGAAGGGCGGCGAGCGCCTGGGTTTGGTTTTTGGTGGGAGCGCAACCTTGGAGCTAATTGACGCAGTCACCGGCGCGACCTAGCAAACAAGAGAGGCCCCCCGGCTCTGCCGGGGAGGCAGCAGAAGTTTGACATTTCCGGGAGTGTGCTTTTCCCCGCGCGGTTCGTTCCCGTGCCAGGAATTTCTTCAGTCTACCACTCCATCTGTGAGTTTCAGTACATTACTTGTTGATCACCGATTGATCCAGATGGCCGCCCATCGCGGCGGTGCGGCACCGCTCGATGGCTACGAGTATTTTGAGGTGCAGCCAGGTGAACCACGCCGGAGGCTGATCCATGAGTCGATGGCCGGCGGCGGCTACGATATCGGCCAACTCCAGGAGTGGCCGTTTCATCTATTTCTTGCGGGAACCGTTTTTCGGGTTCGGGGCCGCCGCGAGGGCGAGCGAATCGAGCGGGCTGGCGGTGGCTTTGAGATGGCGCTCCGACAGGTGCAGGTAACGGCTGGTCGTCTTTAAATCGGCGTGGCCCAGCAGGAGTTGAATGGTACGCAGATCTGCGCCGGACTCGAGCAGGTGGGTTGCGAAGCAGTGCCTGAGAGTGTGTGGGTGGACGCGTTTGTCGAGCCCTGCCCTCGTGGCTGCTTGGTGCACGGCATCCCAAACGCTCTTGGACGTCATGGGGGCGTCGTCATTAGGATGAGTGCCTTTGCTGGGGAACAGGTAAGTTCTCGGTTTGGGATGGGCCATGCGCCAGTAGTCGCGCAGTTCCTGGAGCAGCCTCGGGCTCAGCATGACATCGCGGTCCTTCTTGCCCTTGCCTTGACGGATGTGAATGAGCATGCGAGCGCTATCGATGTGTTCGAGTTTCAGCCGAACTAACTCTTCGCGCCGCACGCCCGTGCCGTAGAGGGTAAGAATGCAGACGCGATGCAGCGAACTGTTAGCGCATTGGATGAGCCGTTCCACTTCTTCCCGCGAGAGGATCTGCGGTAGGCGGATCGGCTTTTTGGGTACGGGCATGCCTTCCACCACCCAGGGACGCTTGAGGGTCTTGAGAAAAAAGAACCGTAAGGCGGAAAGTTGCTGAGCGACGCTGATGGCATCGAGTTTGCGATCGGTGAACAGGTGGGCCATCAGGTACTTCGTTATCTCGGCGCCTACACCCATCGCGTTGCCATTTCCAATCACCGGCTCGTTTCCTTCGTCGAGGACAAGGTGACGTTCCGCTGGCGCGACTCCGCTCACAAGAATAAGAAGCGGCTTCTGACTCTGCACGTCGATGAGTTCTTGCGTCGCTTTCTGCTGCACGTGCTGCCGCGCGGCTTTGTCCGCATCCGGCACTTCGGTTTCTTAGCCAGCCGCCGCCGAGGAGAGCTGGTTCCACTTTGCAAGCAACTGCTTACGGCCAGTTTGCCCGCAACGACGCCGGCATCGACTCATTCCGACACGCGATCCCATCCGGCTCCGCTCTGGACTTGCCCGCGATGCGGCGGCCCTATGGTTGTGGTCGAGCGTCTCACCGCTCTTCAGATCAAACTCCGTTCTCCGCCAGCAGCTTATGTGGCCTGAAGTGCTGAAGCCAATTCGTTGCCGATCCTCCAACGCTCCCGCAAGCGGTCGCTACCAGTGCGCTCCCGCCGTTCCAATTTTTGATCCGACTCACTCTCTGACCATCCATACCTGCGTTCTCAGATCCGAGTTTTACGCTCTTCCCATTACGACCTACCCCCAGCACTCCGTATCCTACGCTACGCCCCGGCCCGCCGAAACCCGCATTAAGGTCAGAAGCCCAGCCACTCCGATTCAAAACGCATAGCAGTTTCGTGCCAAACCCGGAAAGGCTTCCTTCATCGCGCCGTATCGAAACCACCACGGCCACGACCACGCAATACTCCAACCGATCTCTTCAGGTGGCCGCGGTGCTTCCGATACGGTCCTAAGCATTATCGTTAGCTTAGCTATTCGGCTTGCAACAAGATTACCGGTTGCATTACACAGTAACCATTGATTTACAATGTTCGTGATGGGGCGTAGCCTACCACAGCCAACATCTTGAATGTAAGCAATTGCGGGTGCCCCGGCGGAGAGCAGGAGCTTGTATGATGAACGGAAGACTGTGAGGAACGACCGCCATGATGCGCACTTTTCTCCCGTTGATCGCCGCGGCTTCTGCGGTTTTCGTGCAAACCGCCGCAACCGCCCCTGCTGCCAGGCCGTCCATAACCACCATCGCGAATTTCGTCGTGAAGACCGATGACCTGGATGCGGCGCGGAAATTCTACTCCGGCGTCCTCGGCTACGATGAGGTCTTCCAGCACAAACGCGCCATCGTCGGCTCGGCCGATATCTCGGTCTTCAAGGTCAACGATCATCAGTACATCGAACTCGCCCCGACGCTGGCCAACCCATCCGATGACAAGCTCATCCAGATTGGCTATGAAACCAAGGACGCCCGCAAACTGCGCGACTACCTGGCTTCCAAAGGCATCGACGTACCGGCGCATGCCGCGAAGGATTCGGACGGCAACTATAGCTTTATCGTGAAGGACCCGGAAGGCCACAACATAGAATTTGTCGAGTATGTCAACGGCTCGCTGCAATCGAAATACAATGGCAAGGGCCTTTCCGCCCGCCGCATTTCCGACCACATCCTGCACGTCGGCGTACATGTGACGAGCCCGGAGGCGCAGGATCGATTCTATAAGGATACGCTTGGTTTCCGTTTTCTCTGGCAGGGCGGACCGCGCGACGATCGCCTCGACTGGATCTCGTACCTGACACCCGATGGCGACAACTGGGTCGAGTATATGGTCATGCACGACGGTCCTCCCACCCCGCAACAACTCGGCGTCTGGCACCACGTCTGCCTTGGCACGCTCGACATGCAAACCCTTTACAATACGGTGGTGGAGCGCGGCTACAAACCTCCCAAGGAACCGGCCATCAACACTCGAGACGGGCGCATGCTGCTGCAGCTCTACGACAAGAACAATACGCGGATCGAGGTCATGGTCCGCAAACCGATGCAAAAACCCTGTTGCTCCGAGAACATGGATCCTTATATCAAATGACGACCAAACGTCGTAAGCTGCCCGGCGCGGGAATGGCCGAGTCCGATCGGCATCACCGATTCCTCGACGATCTTGGCCACGCCATCCTGCGTGATCACGCCCGTGGGCTCGTCGAACCAGATCAGATGGACTCGTTGGAGGCGCGTTTACCGCTTCGAAGGGCTGTCGTCCGCCCTGAGATCGCCCAGCACATATTGAATGCCGGTGCAGTTGGCTCCCAGATGCGGCGACCCGCCGTATGTTCAGGGTTAGGAGCAACCCGCCGGGACGAGGCGCGCCCTCATTTTGCCTAAGTCTTCCTATAAGGTGTATCACTACCGTCCGGCTAATGAGAGCGTCGTTGCTGGCAAGTGCTTTTCTTGCTGAGATTTGAACGGGCTTTCGGCTTGCCGCGATTTGAAAACTGGCGGGCATCCGGCAGGGTGAAATCCGG
>Ga0116129_1000012_pt1 | contig 135712 bp, 126 predicted proteins | sample June2015DPH_17_2_FD_89732 | JGI IMG/M metagenome (GOLD analysis project Ga0116129, IMG submission 89732) | Peatland microbial communities from SPRUCE experiment site at the Marcell Experimental Forest, Minnesota, USA - June2015DPH_17_10 | ecosystem: Environmental > Terrestrial > Soil >... | reverse complement strand
AACTGCAGATGCTTTGAGGGTCTGGGCGCATATATACTCACTCCGATTCAACGCTGGGTTAATGCAGGCGTGCATTCATGTAAATCTTCGTTGTATTCCAATGTGATCGGTTTTCTATGCCACTCCCCTGTGTCCACAGAATGCTCAAACTCCGTTCGCCATTGTGAAGTCGATCTAAGGCCCAAAAAAGGAGAGATCGCTAGTTTCAGAGTCGCGCTTACCTACTGTTCAATGTGATTGTCTGCCTTACCCGAGTGTCATTGTTCAAACCGCGACGACCGGCATATTTGGTTCTATGCTTCCAGCTACATACGATCCAGACATGGTTGAGTTGAAATGACAACAGCGCAGTCTCACTCAATCGCATCGCAGTCTCAATTCAAAATGTAACTAACAACGAATGCCCCGTCAGCAATGGACTTGGGTCTGCAGGTGAAAAGTCTCCAGGACACCTTACAGGAACATGTAATTTACCTCACTCCCGGCGTTGTTAGTGTCGCTGTGTTATTGGCGTTTTGCTCTGAGACGCGCCGGTCCCGTCAGAATTTTCATCGGCAGATCGCTGGAAATGCATGATGAGATACTTGGCCGCTGTGAAACCTGTCATGCCGCGTTACCGGGCATCGGTATTATCTTGGCCCTAGCCTCGATCGAATTGAGGTAATCGGCCCAATACTGCATCATGCGCTTCCGCTCTGGCAGGTATTCCGCACGGTTGTATGCACCTCTCACCTCATTACGCTCGCAGTGGGCGAGTTGGCGTTCGATCACGTCAGGTTTGAAGTGGCGAGTGCAGCGCCCCGTGGCGATACCGTAGCGAAATACCTGTCCGCATACCTGTAGAACCCTCTGGGCTAGGTCGTACGAGCCACGGTCTTCGATCTTGCGAATAGCCTGTAGCAGCTCGGGCGCTTCGATCTGGTCAAGCGGACGCTTGCCGAGTATGGGGAAGACATTGGCATCAAGACGGCGCTTTACGTCCACCGCGTAGTGCGGCACCCAGATGTGCTGTTGTTTGTGAACCACTCCAGCGCTACGGCTTCCAAAGAGTTTTCGGCCGAGAGCTTTTTGCGCAGGTTTGTAGCCTTGCGCTCAGCGGAGGGGTCCAGATTTGCGTCAAGTTGCTTGCGTAACTCATCACGTTTCTTCCGCGCATCGCCCAGAGATACTTTGGGATAGACCCCAATGGAGAGGGATTTTTCCTTGCCAGCCCGCCAATACCGCATCCGCCAATACTTCCGCCCATCGAGATAGACCCACAGATAAAGACCATCGCCATCGTGGAGCTTGCGGATTCTCGTCCCCTTGCTGGAGGCGTTCTTACATTCGACTGCAGAGAGAAGATTCGTGGCCACCGTGGTAACTCCTGACCGTGGTAACTTGCTTACCACGATCTAGGACGGGATGCAACGAGAAGTTACCACATCGTCTTGGACGGTAAAACCCAAGTAAAGCCATTGTTTATAGCTTTTGTTAGATTTTCTCGGACGAATTAGGATGTAGAAATTGGTCGGGACGACTAGATTCGAACTAGCGACCTCACCCACCCCAAACCTAAATTCAATGAAACCTGAATAACTTAGCTATACCTATCAATGCGTTAGAGAGTAGTAAAGAACCCGAAGCAACGCTTATTGGACCCGCAATGGACCTACAGTTGGACCCACGCTGGCGCACGCGGTTGATAAACGCGGCACGAACGGCAAACCAGCGTGCCATAAATCAATAAGCGCTCGCCCAAGCTGCTGACAATTCCTTGGCTTGGTCCAACACAATCTCAGTCGCTGCATCCTGTCCATCGGGCGGATACTTCCACTTCTTCAGAATCGTCTTCACCATCAGTCGTAGCTTCGCCCGAACCGAGTCCCGCACATACCAGTCAACCGAGTTGCTAGCTCTCAACTTCTGCGTAAGCTCCACCGCTATCTTGCGGAGTATCTCGTCCCCAAGCTCCCGCACAGACGCCTCATTCGCCGCCAGTGCGTCATAGAAAGCCATTTCGTCAGCAGATAGCCCGAGCTCTTCGCCCCGGTTGGCTGCCACCTGAAACTGCTTCGCCATCGCAATCAGCTCCTCGATCACCTGAGCCGTCTCAATGGCACGATTCCGGTAGCGGATGAGCGAGTCTTGCAGCAACTCAGAAAACTTCCGGCTCTGTACGACGTTACTCGAAAACCTACTCTTGATCTGTCCCCTCAGCAGTCGCTCCAACAGTTCCACCGCAAGATTGCGTTCCTTGAGCTTGCGAACATCCTCCAGAAACTCACCGGAGAGTATCCCCACATCAGGCCGTTGCAGACCCGCCGCTCCGAATATATCCATGACCTCTGCTGAGACCACAGCCCGCGAGATGATCTGTCGCAGGGCTTGCTCCTTAGCGTTGTCACTCAGGGTTTTTGAGGGGTCGCTCTTCGTCAAGATCGTCCGCACGGCTTGAAAGAACGCAATCTCCTCCCGATGCTTTGCCGCAGCGGACAAGGTGCAGCACAGCGCGAAAGCCTGAGTTATCCGTAGTACGCAGTCGGCGAATCTCTTCTTTCCATCTTCCAGGCCGAGAATATGGTCCGCCGCCGCCCGCATCGGCTTCAGCGCGTTTACTCGAAAGTCACTGTAATCCAGACCGTGAAGCATCCCCCATGCGACCTCCATCTCCTCTTCGAGCTTCAGCAACATCTCTTCAGCCGGTACAGTGGGACGCCCCTGTCCCTTACTCTGCGTGTACTCCTTCAATGCCAATTTCAACTCATTGGCGATGCCGATGTAGTCCACCACCAGACCACCCGGCTTGTCCTTGAAGACCCGATTCACCCGCGCAATCGCTTGCATGAGGTTGTGGTCCTTCATGGGCTTATCGACGTACATCGTCGTCAGACAAGGCACGTCAAAACCGGTCAGCCACATATCCCGAACGATCACGATCTTCAGCGGGTCCGCTGCGTCCTTGAATCGCTTCTCTAGCCGCTTCTTCACCTTCCCGCTGTAGACGTGGCTACGTAACGCTTCCCGGTCCGAAGCCGACCCGGTCATCACCACCTTGATTGCGCCCTTCTCCGGGTCCGGGTCATGCCATTCTGGCCTTAGGTCGATGATTTCGTTATAGAGCTGTACGCAGACCTCACGGCTCATGCAGACCACCATCGCTTTGCCCTGCATCGAATCCTGCCGGGTCTCGAAGTGCTCCACAAAGTCGGCGGCAACAGTTTTCATACGTGGGTCAGCACCTACCAGCTACTCCAACGCTGCCCACCGGCTCTTCGTCCTTGCCCTTGCCGACTCCTCCTCGTCTTCCGTTAGCTCTTCCACCTCTTCGTCCACCGCCTCCGTGGCGGAAGAATCGAGTTCCAGCTTTACGAGACGGGACTCGTAGTAAATGGGAACCGTTGCGCCATCCTTCACTGCCTGCTCAATGTCGTAGATGTCCACGTAGTCGCCAAAGACGGCGCGGGTGTCTTTGTCCTTGGAAGCAATCGGCGTCCCGGTAAATGCGACGAAGGTGGCATTCGGCACAGCATCCCGCAGATACTTCGCATAGCCATATTCCAGTGTTGTTCTCTCGTCACCGTGTACCTTGATGCGGGCCTTCATTCCGTACTGGCTCCGGTGGGCCTCATCGCACAGCACCACCACGTTGTCCCGCTGTGTCAGCGTCGGATAGGTGTCCTCATCCTCTCCCGGCACAAACTTCTGGATCGTTGTAAAGATGATGCCGCCCGATGGCCGGTCATTCAGGTGCTCCCGCAGCGCGATCCGGCTGTCCGCCTGTACTGGCACCTCTCCCAACACCTCCGCGGCCATGTCGAACGTTCCGTGAAGCTGCCCGTCCAGGTCGTTCCGGTCCGTCACCACCACAATCGTCGGATTCTTCATCCTCGGATGCGTCATCAGCTTGCCCGCAAGGCAGGTCATCTCCAGGCTCTTGCCCGCGCCCTGCGTATGCCACACCACGCCACCCTTGCCGCTGCCTCCCGGTGCCGAAGCCTCGAGCACCCGCGCCACGGCCGCCCGCACCGCATGGAACTGGTGATAAGCCGCAATCTTCTTACTCAGCCCGCCGTCGTCCTCGAAGACGATGAAGTGGCGTAGATAGTCCAGCAGATGCTCTTTCTCAAAGACCCCGCGCACCAGCGTCTCCAACTCGCCAAACTGTCCCAGGGGGTCTTTCTCTTTGCCATCAATTGTGCGCCACGCCAGGAACCGCTCTTCGTTCGAGGAGAGCGAACCCATCCGCGCATAAACGCCGTCCGATGCCACTAACACCTCATTGGTGCGGAATAGGTCGGGAATCTCTTGTTTGTACGTCTGAAGCTGGCGGTAGGCAGCCCAAACGTCCGCGTTCTCCGTCGCAGGATTCTTCAGTTCGAAGACCGCTACCGGCATCCCATTCAGGAAGACCACCGCATCGGGTCTGCGTTCACGGTTGCCACTGGTCGTAGTGCCGGTCACGGTGAACTGATTCACCACAAGCCAGTCGTTCTTATCTGGGTCGGTGAAGTCTGCCAGCCGTACTCGTCCACCTTGTGTCTCGCCGTCTTCCTGCCAGTACACCTGCACGCCCGTCGTTAGGCGTCGCTGGAACTCCCGGTTCGCTCCCAGCAGTCCCGGCGTTCCTGTCCCCTGCATCACATCCACCGCATCCGCGATGGCCGCCGGTGGCAAGTCAGGATTCAGCCGATGCAGCGCGTCCCGCAGCCGACCCATAATCAGCCGAATGTAGCTGACTCCCAAACGGACCAGTCTGAATATCGCCGCCGCCAGAGTCACACAGTTCTCCAAGCGTCAGACTGCTCCAATCACCTGGCAGAAGATGAAGGTCGTCTTCAAACGCCATAGCCAAGCGCCCCCAACTTCTCACGAATTACCGCGTCCAGCTCTGCACCTTTAGCCATCTGCTCCGCTAGCAGCGCCGTCAGACGTTCCATCTTCTCAGCGAACTCCGCATCGTCATCCTCTGCCGCCTCCGCGCCAACGTATCGCCCCGGCGTCAGCACATAGCCATGCTCGCGAATCTCCTCCAACTTCACCGAACGGCAGAAGCCCGGCACATCCTTATAGTCTCCTTCGACTTCGCCACTTTGCCGCCAGCGATACGCCGTCTCCGCGATCTTCGCCACATCGGTGTCAGTAAAGATGCGATGCACCCGAGTCTCCAACCTCCCTAGTTTGCGGACATCGATGAACAGAATCTCGCCCCGCCGGTCACGCCCATGCGCCGTCTTGTCCCGCGTAAGAAACCAGAGGCAAGCGGGAATCTGCGTATTCAGGAAGAGCTGTGGAGGCAGCGCCACCATGCACTCCACCACATCGCCCTCCACCATCCGCCGCCGAATCTCCCCCTCGTTGTTCTGGTTCGAACTCAAGGACCCGTTCGCCAGCACAACACCGGCCTGTCCCGTCGGCTTCAGGTGCCACAGAATATGCTGCAACCACGCATAGTTCGCATTGCCCTGCGGTGGTGTCCCAAACGCCCAGCGTTTATCCCCTTCGAGCTTCGCGCTCCACCAATCCGACACATTGAACGGAGGATTCGCCAGCACATAATCCGCCTTCAGGTCCGGGTGCTGGTCCTGCGTAAAGGTGTCCGCAGGCTCCTTGCCCAGGTTGAACCCATAGCCGCGAATCGCCAGGTTCATCGCCACCAGCCGCCACGTCGTGGGGTTCGACTCCTGCCCGTAGATAGACACGTCATCCGTGCGTCCACCATGCGCCTCGATGAACTTCTCCGACTGCACGAACATTCCGCCCGATCCGCAGCACGGATCGTAGATGCGCCCCTTGTGCGGTGACAGCATCGCCACCAGCACCCGTACCACCGATCCCGGCGTATAGAACTGCCCACCCTTCTTGCCCTCCGCCGTGGCGAACTGCCCTAGGAAGTATTCGTAGACCTCACCCAGCACGTCCTTCGCCTTATCCTCCGACGTGAAGCCGATCTTTGAGATAAGGTCGATAAGCTGTCCAAGACGCGACGGCTCAATCTGCGTCCGGGCAAACCGCTTGTCCAGTATGTTCTTCAGCGACGGATTGAAGTCCTCAATCGCAATCAGCGCCTCATCCAGCAACCGCCCAATCTCCGGCTGCTTCGCCTGATTCCGCAGCACCTCCCACCGTGCCACCGGAGGCACCCAGAAGACATTCGCCGAAGTGTAGTAGTCCCGGTCCTCCAACGCCTTCGCCTGCTCCGCCGCGTCGTCGGTAAAGTGCAGCTCTGAGGAAGAGTCAGCAAGCATCACCGCAACTTCCCGCCGGCGCTCGTCGAACGCATCGGAAACGTACTTGAGGAAGATCAATCCGAGTACAAGGTGTTTGTACTCCGCCGCATCCATCTGAGCACGCAGCTTGTCAGCCGCCTCCCAGAGGGTCTTTTTCATCTCTTGCCTAGTCATTGCTGCCATTCTCTCCCATAGGAGACTCAATTACTATGAGTTGGGCTGGCTTCTCCAGGGGAAATGCTCGCACCTGAAGAGCCGGAATCAGGCAGGCTGGCCATTCGTTGAATCGCTTACATTCACGGCAGCCTTTTGGAACCTTGTGAAGCGCCATTTCTTGTGACCCCTTCTCCATCAGGTTCCGATACCACGCCGGATGATGGCGCCTAATATGCTCCCTCATTGATCGGAAGTGGATCGGCTGCTTCGAAGGCTTTTTGATGCCCCGGACTAGAGAATAGGTCCAGCTCAGGCCACCCGATAATCCGGCAAGTACATAGGCCATCTGTCGAGGTTCGCCCGTGAATCGTTTGTTGCGCAAGTAGCGATGAAACTCGTGAACACTCTTCAGAAGCATCTGAAAAAGGGGGTCTCCCCCTCTTGCCGGGAAACGGAGACGAAGTTTTGCTTCGAACTCTGAGACCTCTACGGTTGTCGAAAGCACTTCTTCGAATTCCGGCCAAAGCGCTTCGACAAAATAGACATACTGGTCCCTTCTCTTCTCGAATGCTTCATCTGTCATTTTTTTGGGCGCACCCATTTTGTTGCGAACCGGTTTCGTCATTGCCTCCGGACTGACAAGCTCTCCATAGATGTCAATACTGTTATAGGCGTGGTCTTTCCAGTCCTCAAGAATTGAATCGTCAGACAACGATTCGAGATGCGCTACGCGATTTTCAAGCGCGGAAATTCGATCCTCTAGAAATTTATTTTCGGGGGTAGCAGTTTTGCTAATCAAAGCGTTCGCCGAGGACCTCACAACATAAGTTTTGCGTTAGCGTTGCCGCCACAACATAAGTCTGAAATTCAAGCCTTTTAGTGGGACTTCTCTGGGCCTAGACCGCCAACAAAATGTGTGAAAGTCTCGCTCCGTAAACCCATGCAATTGATTCAAGGCGCGAGGCTGAATGACTACCGCAGAGGACATAACCGTTGAACTTCGATTAGCAAAGCCCGACAGCAACGTGAGGGCGTTCGCCGACGTGACGTTGTCACTTGGAGAGAATGGGAGCGTCAGCATGTTCGGGTTTTCTGTATTGGGAGATCCGCCGCGCGTAGTGCCTCCGGCCCGAAAGGGAGATAAACGCTTTTTCGATATTGTTCTGCTGAATGGCAAGGTGAAAACACTCGTCTACACAAAGATCGGTATGTCCTACAAAGCAGCGCTGGTGGACGCAACAAAGGAGATGAAATGAACTGCATCAATTGCGGGGGCGAGTCTGACATTTCGGTTTGCATGATCCTTTCCACGAAGGGGCGAAGGAATCGACTTCAAAAGTCATCCAAAGCCGTACCCCTCTGTGGAGGCTGTATACGCAACGTCACTATAACCCAGGTCGCTCTGATGTGCACAAACGTTCTGCAAACGCTCCAAGCGACGTATACCGAGTTAGCAAATAACTTCTAGTTTGATGTTGAAACCAGTCCAAGGCAACTTTCCAGTGCGGGCAACGAGTTCCTCCCTTTCTCGACCCATGACGCGACAGGCACCTTGGACTGGTTTGAGCATCCGCGAGAATGCCTAGAGCGGGCGCAGAAAGGGAGAGAGGCCGTATCCGTCTGTCTCCACCATTGCTTGAAGAGAGGGTGCGTCTCCATGTCGAGTCCGCTAGCTGACGGTTGGGGGGAATTCCTAAGTGAGTTTCATTGGGATTGGTACGTCACACTAACGTTTGCGGGTGACGTGAAGACTTTCACGGCTCGCAACCGGTGCAACACCTGGATAAGTGCCCTTAAAAAGGCGGCGGGACAGCAGATCATCTGGTTCCGTGGCGACGAGTTCGGAGAAAAGTTCGGGAAATTCCACATGCACTTGCTCATGGGCGGCGTAGCTCATCTCCACCGGTTTACATGGATGAAGCGGTGGGAGCGGTACGGCTATGCACGGATATTCGAATTTGATTCGAATCAGAGTGCCGCCTTCTACGTTTCGAAGTATGTGACGAAACAATTTGGTGAATGGGAGATCGGCGGAGATATCGAGGCGTTTCGAATCCGGCAATCGAATCTGCCTCTGACCGGTCAACGAGGATGGGGGGATAACCGGGATGCTCCCTCACACAATCATTCGAAACCGATTCGAAAAAACCTACCGGTCGGAACCGGTTGTCAATTCCCAATTTCGGATTTCAAAATGCCGGATTTTCGGGAACATGAGACCGATGAAATCCGCAAGAGTTTCCATGAACAAACGAAACGGAAGAGGTGATTCGAATGCAGCCGAACGTCATCCCATTTGAACCGCTATTGTCTGCTGAAGATGCCGGGAACCTGTTGGGTATCCACCCCGTGACGCTCCTTCGATGGGCGAGAGAGGGACGGGTTCCCCACTGGCGCTTGGGCCGCAAGGTCAAATTTCGCGCGTCCGAACTCAATTCCTGGTGCGAAACGCTCTACACTGAGAGAGCCGTTCGTGTCGCCCAACCCTAAAGGGAGAAGGCACATGAATCTAAAGCGAACACGCTATCAGCAAGGCTCTTTGACAATCGAGCGGAGAAAGAATGGCGCTGCGGTATGGGTTTACCGTTGGCGTAAAGTGAAGCCGGATGGAACCTATATCCGGCATAAGCAAATAATCGGAACAAAGGTGGAGTTCACGTCAAAGGCCGCTGCGCTTCGTGCAGTATCTGGGTTGAGAATCGAAATCAATTCTGAATCGGATTCTGCAGGCCCAACGACGATTGAACAGCTAATCGATCATTACACCTTGACAGAGCTTTCGGACGCCAACCCGAAGACGACGCGGACAAAAGACGTTTACAAGCATCAGCTCGTAAATGTCATTGCCCCAAGGTGGGGAACTCACCGGCTACAAGATGTGAAACCTGTTGCGGTCGAGGCTTGGCTGGGCGGCCTATCGGGCGCTCCCGGCACAAAGGCGAAAACCAAGGGAGTCATGAGCGTATTGTTCCAACACGCCATGCGGTACGGATGGGCTACGGCGAACCCAATACGTCTCGTCCGTCAGAGTGCTTTGCCGGTGGAAGAAGAAATCGTTCTCACACCGGTTGAAGTGGCGGCATTGCTTCAGGAACTCAGAGACCCGTTTTATTCCCTGATACTGCTTGCGTGTGTCACTGGTTTGCGGCGGGGCGAACTCTTCGGATTGAAATGGGAGGATGTGAACTTCAGTCGAGAAGAGATGCGCGTCGTTCGGTCGATGGTCGATCAGGTTGAAGGTCCTCCCAAGACCCTTGCATCCCGGCGGCCAATCCCAATGTCCTCAGAACTCGCATCAGCCCTTGCGAACTGGCGGAAGCACACTAGCTTTCCCAGTCCGAAGGACTGGATTTTCGCAAGTCCTTTGGCGGCAGGGAAGCTTCCATACTGGCCGGACGCGGTACTCAAGCGGCATGTTCTTCCGGCAGCAGAACGAGCTGGGGTCGTGAAGCACATCAGTTGGCATAGCTTCCGACGGACCCTTGCAACCCTATTGCAATCGTCCGGTGCATCGGTGAAGACGACGCAGGAACTACTACGACACTCGTCACCGGTTATGACTCTTGGGATTTACGCGAAGGCAGTCACAGCAGACAAGCGCATCGCCCAGGATGCCGTTGCTGCGCTATTTCTTGTAAAGCAAGACAAGGAACCGGCAGCCTAATTTTTAGGTTTGGACCTTTTTGGACCTTCGCGCGTCCTTAGCGGACCCAGTTTTCGAGCGTAAGTTACGGAAAGTAAATGGTCGGGACGACTAGATTCGAACTAGCGACCTCACCCACCCCAAGGGTGCGCTCTACCAGGCTGAGCCACGTCCCGACTTCTTGCTTGCGCGTCAGTCCAGGCGGACGACGGCGGGGTATCCTGCAGGTTTAAGTGTACACGAATGGCCCGATCCGCGGCCCTGCCTCAATGGGTAGGCGCGACATACTCCTTCGGCAACGAGCCGCCCTCGCCAAAGAAAAATTCGTTCATCTGCTCCACCAGAAACTCCTGCGCCTCGCGCGTCCACGGCTGCAGACGATACTCATTCAACAGCATCTTCTGCCGCTCCACCCACTCACTCCACGACTTCTTCGAAACATTCTTGAATATCTTCTGCCCAAAGTCCGAGTCGAACGGCGGCTCGTCCAGCCCTTCCATCTCAGCCTTGAATCTCGTATCGAAAACCATGTGTGCCATTCTTTTTGAGCTCCTTCGGAACCTCTATTTTACGATGCTTTGGCCACTTCGCGCGCATCTAATCCCTATGACCATCGCCTACGACATCGCCACCGCCGCTATAGCAGCAACCATGGTCGGCAACGAGTTCGCCGTGGCCGCCTTTGTCCATCCCCAACTCAGAAAACTCGCCCCTGAAACCCACGCCCAGGCCTCCGCTCCACTGGCCAGCTCCCTTGGAAGATGGATGCCCTTCTGGTACGGCGCCGCCTTTGCACTTATCCTCGGAGCGGCCTTCGAACACAGATCCAACCCGCACAGCCTCGGCCTGCTCCTCGCATCAGCCGTCCTCTGAGTGACGACGATAATCTTTTCCGTCACCACCCTCGTGCCCATCAACAACCGCATCGCCCGGATGGACACCGGGCATCCTTACGACTGCTGGCAAGAGGATCGAAAGCGCTGGGATCGCCTCCATCGCACGAGAGTCGAGGTGTTGTTTGCCGCGCTCGTGCTTCTGCTCGCAGGCTTGTTCCTTGGCATCACGGCAGGCTCACCGGTCTAGCGCCGTTTCCCCTTAGCCTTCTTGTTCCGCTCTCGAGCCTTTGATTTCGTCTTATCCTTTTTACCGGAACGATTCGGACTGGAGTGCGGTCGCTCCTCAGCCTTCGCCTCAATCTTCTTCGGCCTTCGGAGTGATCGCGGAGCAACAGCGTCCTCCTCACTCGGCAGCAACGCAAACTGCAATCGCCGCTGCTGACGATCGATCCGGTCCAGCAGCACATGCACCTGCTGTCCCATCTTGAACACCCGCCCAGTTCGCCCACCCACAATCTGCCGGTCGGTATCGCGAAAGAAATACCTGTCGTCCTGCAGCGAACTCAGCGGCACCAGCCCCTCAATAAACAGATCGTTCAACTCCACGAAGAACCCATACTTCGTGCACGAAAGAATAATTCCGTGGAAGTCCTCGCCCACGCGGTCCTGCATAAACTTGATCTTCTTCCACTCGATCAGCTCCCTCTCCGCATCGTCGGCCCGCCGCTCACTCTGGCTCGACTCCGTAGCGATCGCCCCCAACTCCGCCTCAGGAATCGGCCCCATCAAAGCAGGCCGTTCGTGCCGATCCGATCGCCCTTTGCCAACCTTCTCTCCCCAGGGCTGCGGGCCATCCGACAAAATCGCCGCACCCTCAGGATTCGCGCCGCCCTGAATCAACTCCCGCAGCAACCGGTGCACAATCAGATCCGGATAGCGTCGAATCGGCGAAGTGAAGTGCGTATAACTCGGACTCGCCAACGCAAAGTGCCCCACATTCTGCTCACTGTACCGAGCCTGCTTCAACGACCGCAACATTAGATACGACAAAATCCGCTCCTCCGGCTTCCCCGCAATCTTCGCCGTCAGCCGCTGATACATCTGCGGCGTTACAGGAATCGACTCCGCGACCTCATGTGTCTTCACCTGGCGATTCGTCCCGCGAGCATCTCGCCTGTCCCCCTTCGTCTGAATCCGCTTCACCGGCAGACTGCTGAACCCCAGCGAATATCCAAACTGACTCGCCGTCTCCTCAAAATCAACAATCCGCTTCGGATCAGGAATCTCATGAATCCGGTAAATACTCGGCACACCCTGCGATTCAATCCACGTCGCCACGCACTCATTCGCGCTCAACATGAACTCCTCGATCAGCCGGTGCGACCACCCGCGCTCCGACCGCACAATCGCCTCCATATTCCCATCCGGATCGAATTGAATCACCGGCTCCGGCAGATCGAAATCGATCGACCCGCGCCGATGCCGCTTCGCATTCAGCTTCAGCGCAAGCTCATACATCCGCTCAAACTCCGGAACCAGCCCCGCAAACTCCGCCCGCGTCGCAGCATCCCCATCGAGAATCGCCTGCACCTGCGTATACGTCATCCGCCGCGCGCTACGAATGATCCCCTCGCAAACCTCATACCCCAGCACCTCGCCGCGCCCGTCGATCTCCATCACGCAGCTCAGCACCAGCCGATCCTCATCCGGCCGCAGACTGCACATCCCGCTCGAAAGCTGCGGCGGCAGCATCGGAATCGCGCGATCCGGAAAATAAACGCTCGTCCCGCGCAACCGCGCCTCAAGATCCAACGAAGTCCCCGGCCGCACATAATGGCTCACATCGGCGATATGAACCTGCAACTCCCAGTTGCCATTTTCAAGCGGTCTCACCAGCACCGCATCATCAAAGTCCCGCGCCGTCTCGCCATCGATCGTCACAATCGGCAACCCGCGAAAATCCCGGCGCCGTCCCGACTCCCTCTCGCTCAACGTATCGACAGTCTGCTCCGCCGATCCCGTAGCCTCCGCCAGCACATTCGCCGGAAACACATGCGGCAGATGGTGCTTGCGAATAATAATCTCCACATCCACGCCAAACGCATCCGGCGGCCCTAGCACCTCAATCACGCGCCCACGCGCCGGCCTGCCCACCGTCGGAAAATCCGTAATCTCCACATCCACCGCAAGCCCCTCAAGCGGCCGATGCGGATCAACCTCGTCCGACCAGTGCACCTGCGAAGCCCTGGCCTCTTCGCCCAGCACGCGATGCGGCGTCTCCTTCGGAATCGCAGAAACCTCCGCACCCTCCGGAATCAAAATCGCCTGCGTCATCCGCTCATCCAGCGGCGTAATGTAGTTCCCATCAAGCAGCGGTGCATTGTCCCACGCGCTTCTGCGATACGTCCGCGCATAGTGAAAGATCCCCACCACCGTAGGATTTCTTCGCGTCAGCACCCGTGCCACACGCCCCGACCGCCGCCCATCCCGTCCCGGCGGAGCCTCATCTACCAGCACCTCATCGCCCTGCATCGCGCCGTTCAGCTCATTCGGCGGAATAAAAAGATCATCCTCGCGATCCGTGCTTCCATTCGGCCGCACAAACCCATACCCATCGCGATGCAGATCCAGCCGCCCAGCCACAAGCCGATCACGCGTAGCACGCAGTCCACTCGCAGCCTCCACCTCGCCGCTCCGAACCCGCTTCGTCTTCTCCGGCACAGCCGAAGGCAAACTCCACTGCTCGCTCTCCGTCTTCACCAGCTCCCCACGCGCCGTCATCCGCGCAAGCTGTTCCAGCAGCAATCGCCGCTCGCGCCCACCGCCTAGCCCCAGTTCACGAATCAATTGTTTGTATCCCGCCCGATGCCCCGGCGAGCGTTCAATCAGCCGCATCAACTCGCGATCAGTCCGCGGATAAGGAGTTCGTGCCATTCATCTCCGAGCATACAGAAAACCGAAGAACCATCGATTGAAAAGTATCGTTCCGGCCAAAGGGAGGACCCCAACCCCTCGCCGCACCGAGACAAAGTAGACACGCCACGAAGTGGCCGCACTCCGCGCAGCAGGCCCGTCCGACAGGACAAACTACTTCGCAGGCTTCGACATCTCCGCCGCCTGCTCCAGCGTCGTTCCCTCCGGCACCAGCGTGAAATCCGACTGCACCTCATCCTGCTCCTGCCCAATATTTTTAAAGAACAGCACCTTGCCCTCGATATGCACATGCGTCTCCGTAATCTGCCACAGCCCCGGAGCAATCTCTCTCCGCTCCACCCGAAACGTCCCGCCCTGGTGCAGCCGCCCCAGCAGCCCCCATCCGATCGTCACATCTTCCAGCAGCTTTCCGCTGATCGTTTCAATCCTGTGCTGTTTCTTATCCACCACCAGCTTCCCCGCCATCGTTCCCAGCACACGCGCCTGCATATTCGGCGGATCGAACCGCGGGTTCGGCTCAAAGTGCAGCGTCACCTTCTCCCCATCGTCGCTCTCGATCCTCCACACAAACGCGTCCGGCAGCATCTTCGTCAACTCGCGCGCGCTCTTGTCATCCTGAGCCCCATCCTTGCGCTGCTTCGCCATCTTTCCCTGATCGTGAATAAACTCCTGCACCCGCGCATCCTCAGCCTTCGCCTCTTCTGCATTCAGCGGCTGGCCACCCCGGCTGATCAGGCGCTTCACCGAGCCATGCCCTGTCTGCACCACAATCGAAACGCTGTTATTCAATTCCTTTTGCAGGTCGCGATACCGCCAGCGCGTGTGGTCGCTGTCATCCGCAGCCAGCTCCGCCTTCACCGCAGCCTGAATGATCGCCCTCGCATCCCCGCCGTTGTCGTTCGTGCGAGCCCAGCCCACCTGAGCCCACCCAAGCCCCGCCAGCAGACAGACCATTAACCCGATCAAGCGTTCAGTCTTCAGAGCCACACCCCGTAAGACGCAGATTTCGCAGCAAAGTTTGTGCCTATACGATCACTTCACCCACTCTACGCGAACACTCTTCTTTCCAAGCCGCAAAATAGGCGAATCCCCCACCGCATCCTTAGGAATCGTTCGTCCCGTAATCTTCTCTCCATTCAAACTCACAGCATTCTCTCCAAGCTTTCGCGTAGCCTCGCCCGCCGATCCCGCCAGTCCCGTCAACACCAGCAACTTCGGCACACGAAACTCCGAACCATCGACAAGCCCATCAGCCGCCTGCGAAACCTCCACCACAGGAACATCCTCGCTCACCCCACGCTGCTGAAACATCTTCGCCCACCCCTCAGCCGCAGCATTCGCCTCCGCCTCCGAGTGGAACCCCTTCGTAATCGTCCACGCCAGATTCTTCTTCGCCTGCATCGGATGCAACGAGCCATCGCGCACCTGTTCCTGCATCGCCGCAATCTCCGACCCGCGCAGATCGGTCAGCAGCGTCCAGTACCGCCACATCAACTCATCTGAGACCGACATCAGCTTCCCATACATCTCCCCGGCCGGCTCATGCACGCCAATCGCATTCCCCAGCGACTTCGACATCTTCTGCACGCCATCCAGCCCCTCAATGATCGGCATCATCAACACAATCTGTTGTGGCTGTCCAAAATGCTTCTGCAGATCGCGCCCCCGCATCAGATTGAACTTCTGATCCGTCCCGCCCAGCTCCACATCACACTCCAGCGCCACCGAGTCATACCCTTGCGCAATCGGGTAGATCAGCTCATGTAACGCAATCGGCTGCTCTTCATTGAATCGCTTATGAAAATCTTCGCGCTCCAGCATCTGCGACACCGTGAACTGCGCCATCAGCTTCACCATGTCGTAGTAACTCAGCTTATCCAGCCACTCGGAGTTGTACCGAACCTCCGTAGCCTCGCGATCCAGAATCTTAAAGACTTGTTCCTTATAAGTCTCCGCATTCGCCGCAATCTCCGCCGGAGTCAGCGGCTTACGCGTCACATTCCGCCCTGTCGGATCACCGATCAGCGCCGTGGAATCTCCAATCAAAAAAATTACCGTATGCCCAAGATCCTGAAAGTGCTTCAGCTTCCGCAGCAACACAGTATGCCCCAGATGCAGATCCGGAGCAGTAGGATCGAACCCAGCTTTGATCCGCATCGGCTTCCCCGAAGCAATCGACTTCGCAATGCGCTCCTTCAGCGCCTCCAGCGGAACAATCTCCGCGGCACCCTTCGTAATCAAATCAAGCTGATCTTCCAGCGATGGAAACTTGGACATGTTTTCAGAATCGGAAATAGACGCGGCCATATCCACTAAGTATAAAGACCCGCGAGCCAACCCGATCTCAGCTCTTCGGCAGTGATCCTGGCGAGTTATTCTGCGGGTTTTTTGCGGCAGCCGACGGCGGCGGCTCCGGATGCTCCTTCAAAGTCGGATCTCCGCTTTGAACGAACTGGTGCAACTGCGGCTTATCCGCATACGCCTGCCGTGTGACCTTGATGATCGACCCGTTCTTCAGCAGAAGATAAACATAGTCATAAAGAGTGACCGGTATCTCGCACTCCACATATTTAGTGACATCCGCCTTCTTCGGCTTGCGCAGCGACGGAATCACATCCACCGGAACGAGGACCTCCATCACCCTCCCCTTCCCCGACTCCTTCCACCGCGCAGCCAGCGGCTCACGAGCCATCGTCGAAGCGATCCGGTTCAGGCAGTTCGCATACGTGAACTTCACCGCCTGCGGCACCTCCGACGACACAAGATCGCCCCACCCCTCCCCGTTATAAAGCGGAATCGAATACAGCCCCAACTGCGGCCCCGAACCCGTCAACATCGGTACGTCGAGCCCCTCGATCTCGCCAGACCCTCCACTGGGGAAGCGGTCCTGACGAAACCTGTCATGCGCCGTCGCAGCCAGCACCTGAATCCGCAGCGGATACTTCGACACATCAGGCCCCCTCCCGCTCGCCGGCAACACCGTTGCCATCGCAAACGAAACCAGCGCCAGCGTTCTAAGAGACTGCACGACCAGACGATGAGACATCGTTCTCCTTGGGGACCTGATCGCGTCATCGCGCTCCAGATCACCCGCTAGGCCATTTCACCACGACCCAGCCCACCGCGGCCAACCAAAAACATTTCCCGCAGCCGCCTCAATAAGAAAGACGTCCACCCGCCCCTCTTAGTTTCGACACCTCAAAGCGGCCCACTAATTCGCCGAAGGCGCCTCAATATGATCGATCACAAGCACCTGCACCGGCCCCTTCGTCGGCTCCACCTTCAGCCCAAGCTGCTCCTGAATCGCCGTATCCAGCGTAGGCACCGGATCCAGATCATCAGCTCTCCTGTCGCGCAGCCACGAGCCGTGGTATCGCACCGTAAAGTTATATTTACCGGCAAGCCCGGTCTTATCCGCGACAGGCCGCCCGAACTGCCCCTCCAGCATCTCCGTCAGCTCACCCATCGGACAATCATGTGCGACTAAATCAAAACTCACCCTGCTGTCCCCTTTCTGGTAGATAGCCGGTACAGGCCTGTCACCCCAATGTTTAGCCTCTTCAGCGCTCAACGGCTCACCCGTCGACGGATGCATCTTGGACCCACTCTTCGCAAGCACCAGATTGTAGGTCAACCCCTCTCGCGTCTCCCAATGAGTCTTCAGCTTGAATCGATCCGCCAGCAACACCTGAAGCATATGCTGCTGCTCCAGAATCTCCTGCTCTTTACTCAGCTTCGCCATCTTCTCATCGGCGGCGCTGTCCGACTTCGCCTCAACATTGAACATCGCCCGCGATCTCGGCAAGCCATCTACCTGATAACCCTCGAGACCATACGCCGCCAGAACAAGATTCAGATAACTCCAGTTCGTCACCCGAAAATTACTGGTACGCGGCGTAAAGTACCCACCGACCATGTAAGAATCCGCCTCCGGACTCTGCCGAATCGAAGCCACATCAAACGTCAGCGTCGGCACATACCCATCCTTCGCATCCGCCGACGACGCCGTAGACGCACCCTGCCCAAATACAACCGGCGCAGCCGCAACCATCAACCAGACAGCAAAAAATAGCACCCAGCATTGAAGTCTCAATCGCACGCACCCCTCAAGCCCGACAAGTATACCGATCCATAAGAGTTATAAATAAATGACCTTTGAAACCCACCCTTGTCTCCCATGCCTGACCGCAAACCCAAACACGATCACCCTACCCCACGCAAAGAAAAAACCTGCAAAACCTGCAAAACCTGCGGCCGTGCCTTCGCCTTCCGCAAAGAGCACGAACAGGACTGGGACATCGTAAAGTTCTGCAGCGAGGCCTGCCGCAACCAGAAAGCCACCGCATCCACCACCGAACTCGAACAAGCGATCCTCGCCCTGCTCGCCGAGCGCACCGCCGACGGCGACAAAAGCAAAACCATCTGCCCCTCCGAAGCTGCAAAGTTGGTAGCGGGCAACGTCGGCGGCCGTTACCTGTCAGCCCGCGAAAAAGAAAGATCCACGCGCCGCGACTGGGAGGCCTTAGTCGAACCAGCCCGAACCGCAGCCCGTCGCCTCGTCGCCCAAAACAAGATCGTCATCACCCAGCACAACCAGATCGTCGACCCCGCCACCGCCAAAGGCCCCATCCGTCTTCGACTCCGCTAAAACCTCCAAATAAGAACCAGCTAACGACCACAAAAATGCACCTAACCACCACATAACGACCACGATCTACGCGTCGCCGTTATTCGGCAGCCATTATTATCCGGTCATCCTGCGCCACTGTTGCATCGTCCTTTTTAGACCTGTCATCTTCGCGAAGCGGAGGATCTGCTTTTTGTCCTTATTGCTGCCTTTGTTTTTCTCCCGCAACAACAAAATCTTCAAAAAACCTCAGCAAATTCGCATGTCAAGCCCCAAAACCACCTAAACCACTCAAAACAAGCAGGATAGACTTGGCGTGTTCACCAGGGTCAATTAGTTAAAATAGAAATAGGGGATAAAATATCAGGAACCAAATCCGCCTAACTCCTTTGTTTCTGATATTTTGCACGTAACTTATTTGCATGCAATATTTTAGCGACACCTACTGCCGCTAGTCGCATCAAAACAAACAGCTTCCGTCCAAAATACCCCGGTGGGGGGAGGGGGGAGGGGTAACCGGAAAGGAGGAGCAAGATCGACGTCGAACGCACTCGCGCCTATCTACTCACCCTTCCGCACGTACTCGAAACCGTGCAGTTTGGCGGCCTCGTCTTCTGGGTAGGCGACAAAACCATCGGCGGCAAAATGTTCGCTTGGATGCGTCTCGAACAAAACCAGAGCCGCACTCGCGTCATCTCCTTCGCCGCTGGCCCCGAACGCTATGCGGAACTCGTCGAGATCGACGGCATCTTCCCCGCACCCTACGTCGCCCGCATCTTCTGGGTAGCCGTCGAGCGCTGGAACGTCTTCCGCACCGCCGAATGGGAGCAGGAGCTTCGCGCCGCCCACGAACTCACCTTCAACAAACTCCCACCCCGAGTCCGCGCCACCCTCGCCCTACCCCCCACCCAGCAAAAGAAACTCATCGCCGAGCGAAAAAAGCTCCTCGCCAAAAAAGCAACAGAAAAGTTACAAAACCAACAAAAAAGCGCTAAAACCCAATTAATTCGCGCTCGCCGCCGCAGCCGAATCCAGCTCACCCGCAAAATAACTCTCGCGAAAACGCACACGCGCATCCGGATAATCCGGAATCTTCACAATAATCCGATGCATTCCCTGCGATGGCTCGCCATTCGCCTCAGCATGCGGCTGAAAGCTCAGCAAATAGTAGTTGTGAACATGATTCGAGAGCTGATGCAGCCCTCCATCGAAGCCCTTCTGCGTCGTGAAGTTGATATATTCCCCGCCCGAAAGCGCAGCCAGCTCCTTCGCCGCATTCTTCCGCAGCGCTTGCACCGCCATCACCAGCAACCCGATCGGCCCGCTTCCGCCGCCATACTTCAGATCGTTCAGAACCTCCGTCTTTCCTGGCCCAAACGCAACCGAGTCAACCACAGTATTCGTCCGTCCCAGCGCCGCAACCACCTGAGCAGGCTTCTTCAGGCTGCCATGATCGCGCGTCTCGCTGATCAGCAGAATCGCATGCCGGTAATGGTTCTTCCGCGCATCAAGCAGCCGCGCCGCATAGTCCACCGCATCGATCGTCGCCGCATCCGGATCGTCATCGCAAGGCTCAAGCTGCGACAACGCATGCGCAGTCGAATCCATATTGCTCGAGAACTTCCCCAGCAGCAACGGAGCCGACGCGTAAGTCACAATCGCCACCTCGCGCGGAGCATCGCCCGTAATCGCGTCGATCATCGTCAGAAGCCCACTCAGCTTGGGAAACTCCCAACCCGCCGAACGGCTGCACTGCACCACCACAACCAGCGACAGCCCCAGCGAATCCGTATCGACATCCAGATGAGCCGTCTGCGGAACTCCATTGTCCTCGACGACAAACTGGTTCTCCTTGAGCCCGTAGACAACATCACCATGCTTCGTCTCGATCGTCGTCGGAACCAGCACAATATTCGACTGCGTCCTCAGCGTATAGCTCTGGTCGTCCGTTGCCGGAGGATTCTGCGCCGCAGCAACCGCACTCAGAAGCAACACACTCACAAGAGCCCGCATAGTCCAAGTCTAACCGGACGCCTCATCTGCGTTATCCTCCGAAGAGCGTCCCCAATCCCCCGCGAAGCACCTGAAAGATGCCCCCGATGAACTCGACTGCGCCCGCAACACCGCTCGAACTCACCTATCCCGCAGCCCGCAAGGTCGACCAGACCGACGACTACTTCGGCACCAAGGTCGCCGATCCCTATCGCTGGATGGAGGACGTCGACTCACCCGAGGTCAAAGCCTGGATCGGCGCCGAAAACGAGCTCACCCAGCAATATCTGGCGCAGATCCCCATCCGCGAGACGATGCAGCGCCGCCTCACCGAGCTGATCAACTTCGAGCGCTACACCGCGCCATCGCGACGAGGCACGCGCTACTTTTACTCCCACAACTCCGGCCTACAGAACCAGAACGTCCTCTACTGGCAGGAAGGTCTCACCGGCGAACCGAAGGTCTTGCTCGACCCCAACACCTTCTCCGCCGACGGAACAGTAGCCATCAGCGGCATCAGCATCACCGACGACGGCTCCCTCGCCGCCTACTCCATCGCCGACGCAGGCAGCGACTGGGTTCAATGGCACGTCCGCAACGTAACCACCGGCGAAGACCTGCCCGATCTCGTCCAATGGTCCAAGTTCAGCGGTGCCGCCTGGAAGAAGGACGGCACCGGCTTCTTCTACGCCCGCTACGACCAGCCCGCAACAGACGCATCCGAAGCTGAAGCCCTGAAGACAGCCAACTACTTCCACAAGGTCTACTTCCACAAGCTCGGAACCCCACAGAGCGAAGACCCCCTCGTCTTCCACCGCCCCGACGACGGCGAGATCAACGTAGGCGCACAGGTAACGGACGATGGACGCTACCTCATCCTGCACCAGAGCAAAGGCACCAGCCCCAACAACGAGCTGACCGTTCAGGACCTGCACGATACCGATAAGCCCCTGCAGCGCCTGATCGACACGCCAAACGCAACCTACGCTCCCATCGACAACGACGGCACCCTCTTCTGGCTCCTCACCACTCTCGATGCACCGAACGGCAGAGTCATCTCCATCGACCTGAACCACCCGGAGCGTGAGCACTGGAAGACGGTGATCCCCGAGAGCGCCAATAAGCTGAGCGACATATCCATCATCGACAACACCTTCATCGCCAACTACCTCGCCGACGCCCAGAGCCTCGTAGAGCTGCGCCGGCTCGACGGCACCCTGATCGAACGCCTGGCGCTACCGGCAATCGGCACCGCCGCCGGCTTCAGCGGCTTGCGGCAAGACACCGAGACCTTCTATCAGTTCTCCAACTTCACCACGCCCGGCATCACCTACCGGCTGGATATGAAGACCCGCAAGTCAACCCTCTACCGCCAGCCGAAGCTGCTCTTCGACCCGGCACTCTACGAGACGAAGCAGATCTTCGCCACGAGCAAGGACGGCACCCGCGTCCCGATGTTCATCACCCACAAGAAGGGGCTGACACTCGACGGTACAGCCCCCACCCTCCTCTACGCCTACGGCGGCTTCAACATCTCCCTCATGCCCGAGTTCTCTCCATCCCTGGTGATGTGGATGGAGAGGGGTGGGGTCTACGCACAGGCCAGCCTACGCGGCGGCGGCGAGTACGGCGAGGCCTGGCATGAGGCCGGCATCCGTGTGAGAAAACAAAACGTCTTTGACGACTTTATTTCGTTGGCAGAGTGGCTAATAACCAACAAGTACACATCTCCGAAGAAGCTCGCCATCTCAGGCGGAAGCAACGGAGGGCTTCTGGTTGCAGCCTGTGAACTGCAACGACCTGACCTCTTCGGTGCAGTCGTGGCCCAGGTAGGCGTAATGGATATGCTGCGCTTCGACAAGTTCACAATAGGCTGGGCGTGGAAAGAGGAGTATGGTTCGCCTTCCGAGGATCAGGCTGAATTTGCAGCGATTTACAAGTACTCGCCTTTGCATAACATCCGCCAGGACATAAGCTATCCGCCTACGCTCATCACAACGGCGGACCACGACGACCGAGTCTTCCCGGCGCACAGCTTCAAGTACACGGCTGCGCTTCAGGAGTCCCAAACCGGGACGAATCCTGTGCTAATCCGGGTAGAGACTCGTGCCGGACATGGGGCCGGAATGCCACTGAGCAAACGAATCGAAGCAACGGTGGATCAGTACGCCTTTATGGCCAGGGAATTGCGTATGGCTATAGGGAAGCCCTGAAGAAGAGGATCCAGGACGTGGGAAGTGATGTACCTGGGAAGGAAATTAAAGTGACAATCAGGTGGCCTTCACCGATACTTCACCCATTCCCCGATAGTTGTATACCCACGAAGGGCGCTTTGGGGTACCCGACGGCGGAAATTTGAATCCGGGCGTCCGTTCTGTGCGTCGTATGTAGGAAGGTTGAAAAAAGTTGCTTTATGAAGCTGCGAATTTCAATAGCGTTGTTGCTGGCACTGGCTCCGACACTCGCCCTTGCAAAGCCCAAGACTGCGACGTCGCACATGCGACCACAGTTGTTCCGCGACCGCGCTCCTAAGGCTCATCTGCATGAAACGCGTCCGCACGAGGCTCGCATGCGACCGCTGAAATCCCCACCACCGCCTGCAGCAAAAGAAGATTTCGAGTAGCGTTAAGGTCCCTTGCACAAAAGGGGCCTTGCTTTATGGAATCAATCGAGACACAGAATAAGAAGGTAGTCAGCGGATGTTCGCATTCGCGTTGCGAGCTGCCTGAATAAATGCAGCCAGTCTTTCGTGGCTTTTTTTACCTGGTGACTCCTCGACTCCACTCGCTACATCCACACCCCAGGGGGTTAGGCACTGGATTGCCCAAGCTACGTTGTCGTGGCGCAGGCCGCCGGCCACAATGAGTTTCAAACCAGCAGTAGACTCCGCGAGAGTAGAGCGAGCGTCATTCCAGTTGAATGAAACACCCGTGCCGCCTGTTGCTGACCCGATGCTGGAATCAATGAGTACGCGATCCACGAGACCTTCGGCAGCGACTACCTGCAGATGCCGCGCAACGTCTGCAGCACTCGCGCTGTCGCCATTCACACGCCAGTGCACGGTCTGAATCAGCTTCACTCGGTCATCAAAGATGTCGTGTAATTGCCGCAGCAAAGCGAGGTTGACACCCCCGTGAAGCTGCACCGCGTTCAATCCGGCCTCGTCCGCAGCATTTGCGATCTCTTCAGCCGCAAGGGCAGGGAAGACGCCGACGCGTTCGACACCCTCCGGCAGATGCGGCGTGATCCGTGCCACCTCGGCGGCAGTCACGCGACGCATGCTCGGCGCAAAGACAAAACCAACCGCGTCCGCACCCAGCTCGGCGGCCAGCTGTGCGTCGTCTAGGTTTGTGTTCGCGCAAATTTTGATCCACATTGTCGAGACAGTCTTTCAGACAATAGTCAATACTCTGTTAGATGTCGGAGGAGTACTCACGATCCAGTAAGGCAGCCAGAGCAGCGCCGGGATCCGTCTCGCGCATCAAGGCCTCGCCAACAAGGAAGGCGCGGTAGCCGATCTCGCCGAGTTTGGCAATGTCCTCGGCGGTGCGAATGCCGCTTTCAGCGACCATGACCACGTCCTTCGGCATCGAAGGGGCGAGTTCGGCAAACAGTTCGGTTCTAACAGCGAAGGTACGCAGATCGCGGCTGTTCACGCCAATAAGATCGAAGCCCAGAGTCACTGCGCGCTCCATCTCATTGCGGTCGTGGGTCTCACAGAGCACATCGAGCCCCATGCTGCGAGCTTCATCGCGCAGATGGCCGAGAGAGGCGTCGGTATGGGCAGCAACGATAAGGAGAATAGCATCGGCGCCAGCAGCACGGGCCTCGAGTATCTGAAAGCTGTCCAGGATAAAATCCTTGCGCAGGCAGGGAATCTTGACGACGCTCGAAGCCTCGTGAAGAAAGGAGAGCGCCCCCTGAAAAAACTCTTCGTCGGTAAGCACAGAGAGCGCAGCTGCACCGGCGGCCGCGAAGCCACGCGCCAATTTTGTTGGATGAAAGTCACTGCGGATGAGACCCTTGGACGGCGAAGCTTTTTTGATCTCGGCGATGATGGCAGGACCGGCAACAGCCGCTGTGCGCAGAGCAGCGGTAAACCCACGGGGCGCATGTTCAGCCGCCCGACGCTCGAGCAGTCGATAGTCCGCGACCGCTTTGCGAGCCTCTACCTGCAGCAAAGTATGGGCAAGGATCTGATCGAGCTGTGTTGGCATAGTCCCTTGTAATTTTGCTGGTGAGGTCAAGCGACCTCACTTCCATCAGCCTGAGCGCACTCTCGCCCACACTCAATACCTGCCGGCAATTGCCGTTGCCCCTTTGGTTTTGAGGCTGAAAAAACTTTGGTGCCGAAGGGGGGACTCGAACCCCCACACCCTTGCGAGTACATGGACCTGAACCATGCGCGTCTGCCAATTCCGCCACTACGGCACGGTGTTTTACGCTACGACCTAAAGAGTCGAAGCACGCTAACCGCGACTCTTCAAGTCTTACAAACGCCGCGGCGCCTGTCAATTCCGGAGCGTGGCCGGCGGGTACCAGAGAATCGTTACCTCTGACGCGGAAGAATGACTGAAATACCGGCACTTCAAACTACAAGCAGGCAGACTTCTACCGAAAAAGAGCGTCTACTGTGAGAAAGGCAAACACCCTTACCCATGACGGAACAGAAAAAAACCTTCTCCCAGGCTCCATCGAACGTTGAGAAAATTCCCGAAGATCTCTCAGTTGAAATGCGCAGGATCGCTCACGATCTGAGCAATGCCCTTGAGATCATCATCCAGACCAGTTACCTGCTCAGCACGACCGAGATGAAGGAACCAGCGTCGGACTGGCTCAGGATGCTGGACGACGGAGTTCGGAAGGCAATGAGCCTGAACCTTGAACTGCGCAACTACATCAAGGAACACACAGCAGCCTAACCCGAGCTCAGGCTCGCAAAAGATCTTCGGGTTGCGGGATCAGCGGGACTTGCGCTTGCCAGAGGATTTTGCCTCTTTTTTTGCGGACTTTGCGGTGCCGACGGATTTCTTTGCTGCAGGAATCTTCTTTGATTCGGCCTTTTTAGCTGCCTTTTTTACTGTGGCAGGCTTCTTCGGAAACATTTTCTTCGAACTTTTAGCAGTAACCTTCTTTGTCGTAGCCCTCGAAACCGCCGCGCCAGAAGCTTCGAAGCCCATCGCTTCCAGTTTGAGCTCATGGGAAGCAATCAGGTCTTCGATCTGCTGCAACAGAATCCGCGTATGCATCGGCTTGACGAGAAGTCGGTCGGCCCCCATCTCCTGCCAGTCCTCTTCCGCTACTGGGAACGCTGTCAACAAGGCTACAACTGGGTGATAGGCCGCTGCCCGCGCGGCTTTGATCACTTCGACGCCGGCAACATCGTGCTCCATGCGCATGTCCGTGATCAGCATCTGATACTCGCGGGTATGCAGCTTCGATATGCCTTCTCGCGCGGAGGCTGCGGTATCCACTTCAAACCCGCTGATCTCCAGCACAGCCTTGAGCGTCAGCAATACGGCGACTTCATCATCCACAAGCAGAATACGGCGTCTCATTCAGTTCCTCTTTTAATAGCTTCCGAGCAAACATACATGATCTGGTAGGCGATGCCAAAATGAGCAACCGCAGAAGATTCTCCCAGGATGAGTTCCACTTCAGCCGTGAGACATAACTTCAAACCCAACTGGCTCGTAATGCTATACTTGAGGTTGCGATGCAACCTTTTCCAAGAGTTGCATCTAATCCCTAAACAATGCATAGCGAGTAAGAATCCCGCTATGGAGGCGACTTATTCCACCAATTGATAAACGCTCCGCGAAGTCTTTTATCCGCACCAACGAACGTATCCGCGCCCGCGAGGTTCGCGTCATCGATGAAAACGGCGAACAACTTGGCGTTATGCCACCGTTTGAGGCCCTTAAAATGGCCCGGGAGCGCTCGCTCGACCTCGTAGAGATCTCGCCTAACGCAGTTCCGCCGGTCTGCAAGATTCAAGACTACGGCAAATATCTGTACGAAAAAGATAAGAGCGAGCGAGCCGCACGGAAGAAGCAGAAGATCATCACCATCAAAGAGGTCAAGTTCTCGGTTACCGTGGACGAACATGACTACCAGACCAAGAAGAACCAGGCCGTTCGCTTCCTTGGCGAGGGTGACAAGGTCAAGGCGTCACTCCGCTTCAAAGGCCGGCAGATGGCCCATCGCGACCTCGGCTACAAAATCATCAACCGCCTCATCCTCGATATCGGAGACGCTGGCATAGTCGAGTTCATGCCGCGGATGGAAGGTACTACTCTGCACGCAATCCTGGCTCCCTCGAAGAAGTCTGAGGGTGCCCCCAAAAAGGCCGATTCGCCCCCCGTTGCGTCCGGGACCAAACCGCTCACCCCCGCTGCGCCTGCGGCCGTTTAAGATAGGCGAAGAGATGACAAACCACCCTCAATTTAAGGTAATTTCGGGTGCGCATGAATCTTCACAGTCGGGTTAATGGTGTTACTAGTAACTTTTGCCTAACCATCTAACAAATTGTCGAGCGCCGTTCGTTTCGGCGCTCCATTTGTTTTAAGCGGCGGCGGTCCAGCTCGCTGTTGATGAAACACGTGTTAATCCTGCCAGGCCAAGACCTGCCGGTTTCGGGAATTGAGGTGGAGTCAGGTCTCCACAGAGTCAACAAGCCTATCCCGGAGAGCCTGTCCCCTATTTCTGAAAATGAAGTATTTCCTATATTTTTCGGGCAAAGAGCATGCAGATATCTGCGCACAGATCTAGTTTTGGGTACTTTAGTAACCGAAACCATTGCATACTTCAGTATATAACTGATTCTAATGGACTTATACCATTATCTATCCTATTGTTACCTCATCTGGTTGTCCAGAGAAATCTTTTTTATCAAATACAACTTCCGGGGTATCTCACTATGAAACATATCGTCCGCGCCTTCGTCGTCGTCCTTGTCCTCACCGGTGTAGCTGCGACCACCCAGACCTCTTCCGCCTCCACCCAAAACAAGGTCACCTCCTCACGCACGAGCATGCTGCCGGTCCCGACCTGCCCGCCCGACGATCCCAATGGCTGTGGAATGGCGCAAGGTCGCTAGTTCAGCAGCATTACCTCGATTATTTCCTTATTTATCAAAAGCTTAGTACAAAAAATTTTCCCAAAAAGGCCATTCTCATGAAAAACATCGTCCGCGCTTTCGTCGTTGCCCTCGTCCTCACCGGCGCAGTTGCCACCTCTCAGACCAGCTCTGCTTCGACCCATAACAAGGTCACCTCCTCACGCACGAGCATGCTGCCGGTCCCGACCTGCCCGCCCGACGATCCCAATGGCTGTGGAATGGCGCAAGGAAGGTAACTTTCGAGCAATTTTTTGCATAGTGTGATCAAATATTTGTTGATTCGCCACCGTGGATAGGCTAGCCTATTGTTCGATTCACAGGTACGAACAACATGCAAACCACTATGAATGCGTTCCTTGCGTATTTAGGTTATCTTGAACCGATTCTTTGCGGAATGCTCATCTATTTCATGATGCGCAACAAATCCGTCCATCAGTTCAAATATCTCGTTGCCCTTTTAGGCGTCAGGTTCGGGTGCTCGGTTATCTGTCTGCCATTGCTTTATCTTTGCGGACGCAGGCTTAGTGTTCACGTAACCTATCCGATTTATTTCTATACGTACTGGGGTTGCTACGCGTTAGAAGCGATTCTTTCGCTCATGGTGATCTACAGCATCTTTAAGCTTGCGATGGCCCCTTTGAAGGGTCTCCAAACACTGGGTATACTGGTTTTCCGGTGGGTCGCAGCAATTTCAGTCGCGGTCTCCATCGGAGTTGCAGTCACTCCCCACCTGTCGGGCGTGAAATTTATGACTGCGATGATCACGCAGCTTCAACAGACCTCAAGCATTCTGACGCTCTGCCTTCTGCTGTTTGTCTGCTTCGCCATTCGGCCGATGGGTCTGTCGTTCCGCAGCCGTATCTTCGGCGTCAGTCTTGGGCTTGGCTTCCTGGCGACGATCAGTCTGGTCAACTCTGCCTGGATAGCTCACAATCCCAGCATGTTTTCCGTATTCAGCCTAGTCAACGGTTTAGCGGTCGGATTGACACTCCTCACCTGGTCGGCTTACTTCGCCTTCCCGGAGCCAAAACGCCGCATCATCGTGCTGCCGACCACCTCGCCCTTCCTTCGCTGGAACCAGATCTCGATGGCTCTCGGCGACGACCCGGGCTATGTTGCCGTCGGCGGCATCCCACCGGAGCTCTTTGCCCCAGCCGAGCTTGAGGTCATGCGTCGCGCCTCAGCGAAGATGACCCCGGCACTCGAAAGTCCAGCCGCGATGCACTCGCTGTCTGCATAGACAAACTCGCAAAACCTGATTTAGGAAAAGGCCGTCCCCACTTGGGACGGCCTTTTCCCTTGGCGTCTTTTGACTAGCAAGATTTAGCCAAGCAAAGAGCTCTGCCGCCCACCGCTTGATATCCGCGCATAATGTAGAGCAGTCGTGGCGTGCGCAATCCGTGCTTCACGAAAAAGATCTTGTATCCACTCAGTAGCAATACATAAGGCCGTCCCAAGTGGGGACGGCCTTATTATTACTTCTGAATCCGAGCTTACTCTCTCTCAGAGCGCTTCCAGTTGATCAGGTCACCCAGCGTTGTGCTGCTGCTGTTGCTCGACGACGAGGAGGACGATCCCGAGTTGTTGCCCTTGGGCGACTTCTCACGCTCCTTGTAGCTCTCAACCTCAGCCCGGCTGGCCTCTTCGCCAACCGCCCGGATGCTCAAGCCGACCTTCTTTTCTTCCTGGTTCATCTTGACGATCTTGAACTCGTGCTCTGAGTCCACATCCATCGCTACTGGCTTTCCGTCCGGACCGATCGCTTCGGAGACGTGGCACAGACCCTCAACCCCTTCGGCGATCTCAACGAAGGCGCCAAACTGCGCCGTGCGAAGAATCTTGCCCTTGATGACGTCACCAACACGATGCTGTGCGAAGAACGTGTCCCAGACATCCGGCTGCAGCTGCTTGACGCCCAGCGACAGACGACGGTTCTCGGGCTCGACGCCCAAAACGATCGCACGAACCTTCTCACCCTTCTTCAGGACCTCAGAGGGATGCTTGATCCGCTTGGTCCAGCTCAGGTTCGAGACATGCACCAGGCCGTCGATGCCATCCTCGATCTCGATAAATGCACCGAAGTCGGTGAGGTTGCGAACGCGGCCCTCAATGATTGCGCCCGTCGGGTACTTGTCCTCAAGCTGCTCCCAGGGATTCTCCTGGAGTTGCTTCATGCCGAGCGAGATGCGGCGGTCGTTCGGGTTCACGCTCAGAATGATGGTGTCGACCTCATCGCCGGGCTTGACCATCTTCGACGGATGCTTCATCCGCTTGGACCAGGTCATCTCGGAGACGTGGACGAGACCTTCGATACCCTGCTCGAGCTCGATGAACGCGCCATAATCCGTGACTGAAAGCACGCGGCCACGAACCTGCGCCCCAATCGGGTAACGCTCGGTTGCATCGAGCCACGGATCAGGCGTGAGCTGCTTGAAGCCGAGGGAGACGCGCTGCTTCTCTTTGTCGAACTTCAGCACCTTCACCTGGATCTCGTCTCCAACATTGACGAGGTCGCGGGGGTGAGTCAAACGGCCCCAGCTCATATCCGTAATGTGGAGCAGTCCATCGAGACCGCCCAAATCGACGAACGCGCCGTAGTCGGTGAGGTTCTTCACTGTACCGGTAAGGATGCTGCCCTCTTCAAGCGTGGAGAGCGTGACGGACTTCTTCGCGTTCTGCTCTTCCTCCAGCAACTCCTTGCGGCTAATAACGACATTGCCACGCTTCTTGTTCAGCTTGATGACGCGGACTTCGATCTCAGTGCCGATGTAGCCATCCAGATTGCGGACGGGGCGAACCTCGACCTGCGATCCCGGCAGAAACGCCTTGATGCCGATGTCGACGGTCAGGCCGCCTTTGACGCGACCGAGAACCATGCCCTTGACGGGCGTCTTCTCGTTCGCCGCCTGTTCCAGCTTGTCCCAGACTTTGTGCCGCAGAGCCTTCTCGTAGCTGACCAGATAGCCGCCCTCAGGCTCTTCCCGCTCAACCACTACCTCAACCGAATCGCCGGTCTGGAATTTCGACACGCCATGGATGTCCAGGACCTGTTCCAGGGGGATAAGGCCTTCCGACTTGAGCCCGATGTCGACAACGACATGCTTGTCGGTGACTTTAACGACGGTGCCGGTAACGATGACCTCTTCGACGGTCAGGTTCTGGGCAGCAGCGGACTCAGCAGCCTGCTCGCGGTCAAAATTAGCGAGTGCCGCAGCGAAATCGGCTGCGTCGTAGTTCAAGTCATCTTCAGATTCGTCGGCCGCGGCGGTCACTGTGGCAACAGTGCCGTGATCTGCAGGGGCGTGCGCGGCAGCAGCAACTGGTGCAACATGCTGTGCAGCAACATTCGACGCTTCGTGGGCGTTCTCATGCGGTTGGGTTGAGGTGGATTCAGATGACAGGCCGGTATGATCGGCTGTCGCTTCGGGCGCCAGGACTTCCGTTTCGGTGGTCAGGGGTTTGCTCTCGTTAGTGTTGGGATTATGGTTTTCTACCATGGTGAATGCGGACTCCGGGATCCAAGAACTCCTTCCCTCTCAGCGGCGTCTTGGGCGGGAACAATCAGCGCTCCAGAAGGAGTGCCGGCTGCTCTTTCTCTCCCCGCAACTGCTTCGGCAGGATGGAAGGAATCAGGTATTGCAGAAGAGCTATTGCACTTGGGTCCCACACGCAATAGCTCGTTACATAAAGAATAGAACTTTGCATACTGTCCGTCAACAAAAGCCAGCTTCACGCTCTGCATTTTCATCGCTATGTCATCCGTGCAAACTGGAACCAATATGAACCGTATGTCGTTTAGATGCTGAAGACCGCCCGAAGAATCCATCGCGACGAAAATATTTGCTTTCACAGCGGCTCTCACGCCCGACCCCACGCTCTCCCCGATATACTCGGCCAATGGATCGCCTCTGGACGCCCTGGCGCTACAGCTACATCACTCGTGCAGACTCGGAATCACGCACTGGAGTTCCCGCGGCTCTCGCTGCATGGCCACCAACCGAAGCGGACGACAAGCATTGCATCTTTTGCAACATGATCGCCGCCGTCGACTACGCCATTGCTCAAGGAATGGCCCCTGAAGACGCTGAGAAGGCCACTCACATCGTCTATCGCGGTTTGCACTGCTTTGTATGCCTCAACGCGTATCCATACTCCACAGGCCACGTAATGATCGTGCCTTATCAGCACCTCGCCTCGCTCGCAGCGCTTCCCCCAGACGCAGCAAACGAACTGATAACTCTCGCTCAGCACGCGGAGATTGCTTTGCACGAGGCCTATAAGCCGGGCGGCCTCAATATGGGTCTCAACCTTGGCCAGGCCGCCGGTGCCGGCATTGCCGACCATATCCATCTGCATGCGCTGCCACGCTGGATAGGGGACACAAATTTTATGACAGTCACTGCAGAAACTCGTGTACTTCCTGAGCCGTTGGATGTAACATGGGCCAAACTTCGGCCCCTCTTCAAATTTTAGTGCAACCAAGACCACGCCATATCCATCAAAGCTTGTATAGCAGACAGAAGGTGCAAGTCTCTTCTCCCTATCGAGCTATCGAGGACTTCCCCATGGCAATCTTCCAGAACCTGCCCGCATCAGTCCGCTTCGGTCCCCCGGCCTCGCAAGAAAATCGCGGCGTCTCGACGACCGATCGCCGTCCCTACCTTATCACCGTTCCCCCACGCCGATCTGCAGTCGCTACACGGCAGACCGTAACCACCGCCCGCCAGTTTTTTGCACTCTTCCCACATGAATCGGAGGACGCCCGCATAACCGGAGCCACTCGCTCGCTCTATCGTCGGTTGCTGGCGTTGAACCTTCCCCGTCCGGTAGCTCGCGCCGAGTCTCCTGCCGAACTGCGAGAGGTCGGCGAAGTGCGATCTACTTACGTGGGTACCAGAATCGCCTGACTCGAAGCTTTCGAGACCTCGAGTTTGAGCCTGAGCTTTCCGATAATACAAAAGCCTAAGGACCTTGCTTACCAAAGCAAGGTCTTTTCATTAAGGGTGGGTACATTAAGCTGAGGCCCAACTGGCGTTCTACTGCGGCCCGGGAGGCACACTCGCTGCAGCCTTCGGGGCCGCCTCGCGATTGCTGTTTTGCGAAGCGGTTGAACCTCTCGATCCCGGCACCCGTGTGGCCTCAAAGCTGGTGATCTTCCAAACCCCGGATGGCAGGCGCTGGTAGACCCGCGTGTAGCGGTAGGTCCCCTTGACCGAAGCGCCTTCATTGGTCCCTTCCACCTCTGCCCGCGAGGTCACGATCGCGATGGAGCCAATCAGCTTGACCTGGCGTTCGCCGATATCAAGCTTAGTGAGCGCCACCTTATGCAACCGCATCCGGTCCAACTGCTGCTCTTTGGTATTCACCTGGCCTGTGATGGAAATGCCGATGTAATCATCGGAGAGCAGCTTATCCATCGCCGCGACATCGCCCCTGAGCTGAGCATCCCGCCATTGTTCTTCCAGCGCCTCAACCTGTTGCTTGGCAGCGTGCTTTTTCTCATGCAGCGGCTGATTCCAGGCAGCGCAAAACGCAGGCAAAGACCATCCCATCACCACAGCCATCAGGAGAGTGGAGGGTGCCAACATGAGGCGGATTGGACGACCAATTAACGGCATTGCGTACCGGATACTAGACCGATCTATCGCGCACAGTCAAAACTACTTTAGTCGTATGCGCCCTTGGTACCATAAGACGCAAGAACCCCCTGAAAAGTCCAGCTTAAACCATCAGCAGACCGCCGATAGATTCTCCACTTGGCGTTCCTTCATCTTCTGATACAGGCCCCCGATTGCATATTGATGAAAATGCGGAGATGCCCGATGCTGTTCCAGGGACGCTTCATCCAGATACTGCTCATAAATCAATACAGTACATCCCTCCCCCTCGACAAAATGGGGAATATAACTCACGCAACCCGGCTCCTTGCGAGATGCCGTGGTCAGGTGGCACAGAATCTCGTCGATAGCCTCGCGGTCAGCCTGGTCGAACGCCATTCGCACAGTAAAACTCAACATAGCGACTGTCCTTTTACGCCTTCAACGCTTCGTCAAACGCGGAAAGCATCATCGTTTGGTCACGGTCGGGTCCCGTCGAAACCATTCCTATCTTCGCCCCCGACTCTTTCTCAACAAATTTCAGATAATCCTGCGCCGGCTGCGGCAGCTTATCAAACTCGGTAATCCCTTCGGTCGAGCTCTTCCATCCCTTTAGCCTCGTATACACCGGCTCAATCGCGTTATAGCCGGGCATATCCGCAGGAATCACGTCCGTTAGCTTGCCGTTGATCTTGTAGCCGGTGCAGACGCGAATCTCCTCGAATTCGTCCAGAACATCCATCTTGGTGACCACCAGCCACTCGGTCCCGTTGATCATGTTGCTGTAGCGCAGCAGCGGCAGGTCCAGCCAGCCACAGCGCCGGGGACGCCCGGTCACCGCTCCATACTCCTGCCCGCGCGCCCGTATCAGATCGCTGGTCGAATCATGAATCTCCGTCGGGAACGGCCCCTCGCCAACCCGAGTCACATAGGCCTTCGTCACGCCGATAACCGTGCCGATCCGCGTCGGCCCAACACCAGTCCCGGTCACCGCTCCACCCGCCGTCGAAGACGATGATGTCACAAACGGATAGGTTCCGTGGTCGATATCGAGCAGCGCGCCCTGCGCCCCTTCGAACATCACCTTCTCGCCGTTGTCGAGCGCGTGGTTCAGCATCGCCGCCGTATCCGTCACAAACGGAGCGACCTTTTCGGCTGCCCGCGCGTACTCCTCATACATCGTCTTCGGGTCCAGCGGTTCAGTGCCGAACAGCGCATGAGCGATCGTATTTTTCTCATGACACGCGTTCTCAATATGCGTCCTCAGCAGCGCCGAGTTCAGCAGATCCACCACCCGCAACCCGCTGCGATGCATCTTGTCCTCATACGCTGGCCCAATCCCCCGGCTGGTCGTGCCGATCTTCGTCCGTCCCGGTGCGTTCTCCGCCGCAAGCTCGATCATCCGGTGGTAAGGCAGAATCACCTGTGCCCGGTTCGACACAAAAAGCTGGCCATCCACGGGCAACCCGGCGTCTTTCAGCTTCTTCACTTCGTTCAAAAACGCCATCGGATCCAGTACCACCCCGTTGCCGATCACGCCCTTGCATTGCGGCCGCAAAACACCGCACGGAATCAGTTGCAACACGAACTTTTTGCCGTGAATGATCACGGTATGCCCGGCATTGTGCCCGCCCGCGTAGCGCGCCACAACGGAGAACTTCTCCGACAGCACGTCCACGATCTTGCCTTTGCCCTCATCGCCCCACTGCGCACCCAAAATAACCGCTGATTTGCGTTGATTCACGACGAATGTGTTCTCCAAGGATTGGTTGTTGGCCGGAAGACGCCTAGCGCCTCACGCGAATGCGTCTATATCCATCATATCGCGTCCTGCGCAGACGCATTGGAGATGGTTGTAAGACGGCCACCATTTGTTCTATGGCTGCTGGGAGTAGTACCCATTCCGTGTCCGCGCCGTCAGTCCGCCCTGTGCGACCTTCACCGTCAAGGTATGGAAGGTGTTCACTTCGTCACCCGGCGCAGTCTCCAGCATCAGCGTGTAATAGGCGTCCACGTCTGCAAAACAGCGGTCGATCTGCTGGGCTATATCGTTGCTCGAACGAAGTGTAAGGCCGCCTGTCTGGGTTGCGATCACCTGCAGCGCCAGATCCCCGATCTGCGTCTTCCTTGCAACCGTCACCGGCTTGAGAAACTCCTCGAAGTAAGTCTGGTTGATCGAACCAGCATCCGATACCCCCAGCGGATCGATGCTGTAGATCGTCATCCGGGCTTCGCGCAGTATCGTCGAGATAGAGACGATCGACGCGAATATCTGCCCCGTCTGCTTGGTATCCAAATTGATATTGGGGCCTGAGAGAATGGGCCAGCCCGGACTGATCCATACGACGACCTTTCTCCCCGGCAGCCTCCCCTCCTGCTCCACCAGCGTTTGCAGCGCTTTCATTGAAAGCTGAAACCGGTCCAATGCTCCATAGACACCCTCCGAACGACGGACGGTGCGCAGTGCCGTCTCATGCTGGTCAAACATAGCCAGCAGCCCATTCCCATCGCGCGAAGCACTCGGTTGTACTTCAGTCCCCGTATCCGAAAAGAAGGCGAGCGACATCGGGTGAGTCAGGGTTCCGCCGTTTTGCAGCAAAAATCGCTTAATCTCGTCCCGCTCGGATGCAACCCGGCGGAAGTCGGTGTTGACCTCATCGATCAGAAGAATAATCCTCACCGGAGGATCGGCCGGCTGAGCGACCGCCGTAGCTGTCTCGCTGCCGCCGCCGGTGGCCTTGAACGAAAGAATGTTCTGCGGATGGCCATTGTCAAGCACCGTAAAATCCTTCTGCTCAAGCCCCTTGACGGCCTTGCCCGACTTGTCTGTCACCGCGACATCCAGTGCAAAACGATGATCCGCGGCAACCGCCGAGGGCAAGAGCGGCTGCCCCGCTTGCGGTGCCGAGCCTGGCTGTTGTTGCGCGAACGTCCGCGAAAAGCAGCATGACAACAGGAGAAGAAACACACTGCCTTTACAGGTCACTCTCATAGCCCTCGCTCCAATACATCCTTCCATTCACCCGCATCTTGCAACACAATCAAAAAAATGGCGGTTGGCAGGCGCAACCTACTATGCAGACGTCCCAGCGATGAGGTTAGTTTCGATTGGAACTGGCAGAAATCGGCAAACCACCCACCAATCTCCTTTTTAATAGCCGAAGCCGCGACCCTGTCGTTATCCTTCTCGTGCGCTGATCCACCTGGTACAGCCAAAGTAGAATGCCGGCGAGCGCCGTTCTTCTAACATCCGTACTTCGAGCCAATCCATGTCCGCATCCCGCCTGCTCTACGGCACCACCGTCTTCCTCGGCGCATTCCTGCTCTTCCTGGTCGAGCCGATCGCCGCCAAACAGCTCCTCCCAATCCTCGGCGGCTCCTCCGCGGTCTGGCTCACATGCCTGGTCTTCTTTCAGGTGACACTGCTGCTCGGCTACCTGTACGCGCACTGGCTCACCCGCGAAGGCTCTCCCAAATGGCGCCGGTATCTCTACCTCGGATCGCTCGCCTTCGCGGTCACACTACTGGCCACCCAAAGGCTCTTTCCCGCCAACTTCAGCCGCGACTCAGATCACCCCGTCACCATGATCTTCGCCACCCTCACTCTAACCATCGGCCTGCCCTTCCTCCTGCTCGGCGCAACCAGCCCTCTCCTGCAGCTTTGGTTTCTGCGCACCCATGGCGGCAGCGTCCCCTACCGCCTCTTCGCGCTCTCGAACGCGGGCTCGCTCCTGGCCTTGATCGCCTATCCCTTCGTAGTCGAACCGAACCTCCCACTCAAGCTCCAGCGAACCCTGTGGGCCCTCGGATTCCTCGCATACGCCGCCCTAGGCACGCTTCTCGCTCGTTCCGTCACAAAACCACCCGCCCAAACATCTCCCTCGCAAGAAGAATCAGCGCCTCGAACCCCAGCATTCACCAAATGCCTCTGGTTCCTGCTTCCTATGGCCGCCGCCATGCAATTGAGCGCAGTCACGGCCCATCTCACCGTCAACATCGCCGCCATTCCGCTCCTCTGGATGCTCCCGCTCGCCGCCTATCTCCTCACCTTCATCCTCGCCTTCGAATTTCACTCAAGTTACCGCCGCGGCATCGTCGTACGCCTTCTAGTCGTCATGCTCGCCGCCCTGGGCTACGCCATCTCGAAGACCGATGTTAGCCTGCCCATCGGAATCGCCATCCTGTTCTTCCTCGTCGAATCTTTCCTCGCCGGACTCTTCTGCCACGCCGAAACCTACGCCTTACGCCCGCAGCGCGGCTCCGAGACGACCCTCTTTTACCTCCTCATCGCCGCCGGCGGCGCAGCCGGAACCTTCTTCATCGGCATCGCCAGCCCCCTCATCTTCTCCGCCAACTACGACCTCGCCATCTCCTTCTTCGTCACAGCCCTGTTCGCCGTTGCGGTCACCTGGCAAGACGGCTGGCCTCAGCGCCTGCTCTGGACCACAGCCAGCGTACTGCTGTTCCTCTTCGCCATCATGCTCCACACCGCCTACGCTCGCGACGCCATGCTCGAGGTCCGCAACTTCTACGGCACCCTCCGCGTAAAACAAACCATCACCCCACATGCAGACCCCGAAAGAATGCTTCTGAACGGTGCCATCCAGCACGGCACCCAGATCTTCGGCAACGGTCTTAGCCATACCCCGACCACCTACTACGCCGTCGACTCCGGCATCGGCCTCGCCCTGCGCTTCTGCTGCAACGCCCCCGGCAGCGATCTCCCACGCCCGCGCAATATCGGAGTCATCGGACTAGGCACCGGAACGCTTGCCGCCTACGGCCACCCCGGCGACCACATCCGCTTCTACGAGATCAACCCACTCGTCCAGCCCGTCGCGCAGAACCTCTTCACCTACCTCCGCGACTCCCCAGCCCAAATCACCTTCGTCGACGGTGACGCCCGCACCTCACTCGCCCACGAAACCCCGCAAAACTTCGATGTCCTCGCCGTCGATGCCTTCTCGAGCGACGCCATCCCGCTGCACCTCCTCACCACACAAGCCGTCGATCTCTACAAAAAACATCTAGCCCCCAACGGCATCCTCGCCTTTCACATCTCCAACCAGTACCTCAACCTCGCTCCGGAGATCGCCCAACTCGCCATCGCCGCCAACATGCAATCGAAGCTGGTCGAAACCGCTGGAGATGACGTCACCGGATCCTACCGCTCCACCTGGGTTCTCCTCTCCAACAGCCCTGATTTTTTCAATCGCCCCGAAATCGCCGCCGCCGTCGCCAACACGCCAACGCTACCCCACCTGCGCACATGGACAGACGACTACTCAACCCTCGTGCCTCTCCTGCAACTGACCAAACACTAACCGACTTCGCGCTCCACCTATACTCGAAGAGGCATGCCCGAGCTCCCCGAAGTCGAAACCGTAGCCAATGGCGTTCACGCCCGCATCCACGGCCAGACCATCCGCTCCGTCTGGACCAGCAACAAGCCCCAGACCTTCAAATCGTCTCCAGACGAGATCATCGAAGCGCTCACCGGCAGCCGCATCGACCGCGTCCACCGAGTAGGCAAAACCATCGTCATCGACTTAACCCGCAAAAAGAAACCATCCCAATTCCTGGTCCACCTCGGCATGACGGGCCGCCTCCTCGTCTCCACTCCGGACACGCCCATCCCTGCACACACGCACGCCATCCTCACCCTCAGCAGCGGTAAAGAGCTTCGCTTCGTCGACGCTCGTCGCTTCGGCCGCCTCTCCGTCGCAGCTCCCGACTCAAAGTACGAAGGCCCCGGCGCAGAGCCACTCACCATCCTGCTCGAAGACTTCATCGCTCTCTTCCGCAACCGCAAGACGCCCATCAAAGCAGCCCTGCTCAACCAGTCGCTACTCCACGGCGTCGGCAACATCTACGCAGACGAGGCTCTCTTCCACGCCGGCATTCGCCCGACCCGCCACGCTGGCCGTCTTACTCGCGCCGAACTCACCCGCCTCCGCGCCGCACTAATCAAAGTCCTCACCGAAGCCATCCAGCTAGGCGGCTCCTCGGTCTCCGACTACGTCGACGCAGACGGAGTCGCCGGCTTCTTCCAACTCCATCACCACGTCTACTCGCGAACCGGCGAACCCTGCCGCATCTGCGCCAAACCCATCCAACGAATCGTAATCGGCGGCCGCAGCACCCACTACTGCCCGACCTGTCAGAAGTAAAAACATTCGACCACGGATAACGCGGATTAAACGGATTCAAAACGGAAGGCAATTTAAATCTTCGTCTTGAATCCGTTTTAATTTGATCCGTTTTATCCGAGTGAATCCGTGGTCGCCACAGTTTCCTTACCGCGCCGCCGCCTGCTCCGCCGAAACAGCCGCACCGATCACCCGTATCTCAGGACTGTCTTCGACGATCTCGAACGAATAGCTCTGCAGCGGGCTCATCTTCACCATCTGCTGCATATAATCCTTCAGCATCGGCAGATCGACAAAACCCACATTGAACCCGGACAAATAGATCTTGCCTGGGCCCGACATGTGAATCGTTGTCGAGGAGGCAGCCGCCAGCGCCTTATGCCACAGCCGCTTGAACTCCAGGCATCGCGCATCGCCGCTCTTGGCCTCCGCAAAGACCTCCTCCGGCTCCATATCCAGAAACCGCAGTCGCATCGCGCGATGCCCCATGATCCCTTCCATGTGTCCGCGCCCGCCGCACCCGCAAAACCGCTCCTTCTCGTCCATCGAAACCACAGTATGTCCGCCCTCCCACACCCCCGGAGCAAACGGATAGCGCCCATACCCGATCCCATTTCCCAGCGTCCACACCCGAATCATGCTGTCCAGCTTCCCATGCGCCGAAGCCAGCCCGGCAGCCATCCCATCGGCATCGTTCAACGCAGTCACGGGAGCGGATATTCCATGGTTCCGAAGCTGACTCGCCAACAACTCCTGAATCCGCGCCCCTTTAAGCTGGGGAAGATTCGGAGACTCCTCCACCACGCCATTCTTCACCAGACCAGGTAGCGCTAACCCAACTGCAGTCAGGTCTTTCTCTCCGTTCGCGACCTGCACCGCCAATTTGCAGATCGTCTCCACCAGAGCATCGGTATGAAGCTCTACAAGAGCATCTTCTTCATCATGTCCGTCAGGAAACCGCTGCACCGAGCCCGCAAGCTTGTGATCCACCACCAGCCCCGCCACGATTCGTTCCGATAATGTGACCCCGATTGTCTTCGCCATGGCTTGCCCGCTCCGTCCCGGTCGCCGCGTCTCTATTCGAACTTGCTCACACGGTTCAATCCGTTGAAAGCAGCAACTTTATAACATTCCGCGAGCGTTGGATAGTTGAAGACGGTATCCACGAAATATTCCAGCTTTCCATCCAGCGCCATTACGGCCTGCCCGATATGCAACAACTCGCTGGCGCCCTCGCCAATAATATGCACTCCGAGGATCGCGTGCGTCAGCCGGTGAAAAATAATCTTCAACCGTCCCGTCGTATCGCCGCGAATCTGCCCGCGCGCGATCTCGCGATAATACGCCACGCCAACCTCGTACGGCACATCTTCTTCAGTAAGCTGCTCTTCGGTCTTGCCGATAAAGCTGATCTCCGGAATCGTATAAATCCCATATGGATACAGCCCCGGGTTCGACAGCAACTGCTCATCGCCAAACGCCCGCGCCGCAGCCACCCGCCCCTGTTCCATCGATACCGAAGCCAGCGACGGAAACCCGATCACATCGCCCACCGCAAAGATCGTCGGCACCTTCGTCCTGAAGTCCTTGTCCACTGGAATACGCCCGCGCGAGTCCGCCTCGAGCCCCGCCGCCGGTAGGTTCAGCTCATCCACATTGCCCTGCCGGCCTACTGCGTACAGCAGCGCATCGCCCTGAACCTTCTTCTTGCTCTCGAGGTTCGCCACGACAGTCCCATCCGGCATCTCTTCGACCGACTCCACCTCTTCATTCAGCCGCATCGTCACGCGTGAGTCGCGCAGATGGTAGCTCAGCGCCTCAACAATCTCCTGATCCGCAAACTCCAGCAACCGCGGTCTCCGCTCAATCAGCGTCACCCTCACGCCAAGCGCGGAAAACATGCAAGTATACTCCACTCCGATCACGCCGCCACCAACGATAATCATCGTCTTCGGCAGGTTCACCAACTCCAGTACCAGGTCGCTATTAATAATGCTGCGCCCGTTGATCGGAACCTTCGGCGACGACGCCGGCTTGGTTCCCGTACCAATCAAAATGCTCTTTGTCTCATACACCGAAGATCCGCGCGAGTTCGTCACCTTGATGTGGTTCACATCTTCAAAGCTCGCAACGCCCACCAGCATCTCGATGTTGTTCCGTGAGAGCTGCGCCTCGGTCACATCGATCTCGGTCTTGATCACATGCTGGACCCGGAATGCCAGGTCCGCCATGGTGATCCGTTCCTTCACCCGGTAGTTCATTCCGTAGATCGACTTGTAGTTGTAACCCGAGAGATGCAGCACCGCCTCGCGCATCGTCTTCGAAGGAATCGTGCCTGTACTGATACAGGCGCCCCCGACAACCTCGCGCATCTCTACGAGCGCAACTTTCTTGCCAAGCTTGGACGCATAGATCGCAGCCCGTTGCCCAGCCGGTCCGGAGCCAATAACAATCAGATCGTAAACACTACTCATAGTGGCACATACTCACGGACCTCCGTCCCAGCGGTATGCTGGCTCCAGTCCCGTTATCGGCCCAAATCCAGCTATTGGTGAGGGGCCATTCTCTTCATCGTGCGCAAACTCGTCCTGCTATTTTGAAACTACCACACCGGCGTTAACACCTCTACCCTTCGAGCTTCAACACCTTACACTTAGACCACCATGCTCCGATGCGCCATCACCAGCCGCGTCCTTTATTCAGGTAACGAGCATCAGCAACAAACCGCCCTCGTCCGCGAAGCCTCCCGCTGGGCGGCAGATGGCATTGACCTGATCCAACTCCGCGAAAAAGATCTCCCCGCTGCAACCCTTGCCGCACTCGCCCGCGAGATCCTCAGCGCCATCGCCCGGACCAATACAAAGCTGCTGATCAACTCCCGTCCCGACATCGCCGTAGCAACCGGCGCGCATGGCGTGCACCTGACCGCCAGCCCCGGCCAGCTCCTGCCGGCACAGGTCCGTGACTTCTATGCCGCCGCTAATCTACCCCGGCCCATCGTCACAGTATCCTGCCACTCCCTGGAAGATGTGAGGCGCGCCCATCCAAACAGCGCAGACGCTATCCTCTTCGCTCCCGTCTTCGAAAAAATAATTGCCAACGAAATCGTCATCGAAGGCCAAGGTCTCGACCAACTCAAGGCCGCCTGCCTGGCAGCCTCTCCGACCCCTGTCTACGCACTTGGAGGCGTCACCTTGGAAAACGCTTCTTCCTGCATGGCAGCCGGAGCTGCCGGCATCGCCGGCATCCGGCTCTTCCACCACAATTAGAAGGTAGTGCTCACCGTCAACCGGAACGTCTTTCGCGGCTCACGCAGAATGTAGTCAGCCCCGTAGAGTTGCAGCGCCTGTTGGTAGCTGAACTGTCCGGCTCCGTTGGTCGGGAAGTAGCTCTTGAACGTATTCACCGCATCCGAACCAGAGTTCGGCACCGCAAGCTTCTGCGGGATATCTTCAAACAGCCGCAGCGAGTTGTAAGCGTAGAAGATTCGGAATGGAGCATTGATGATAGGCAGAATCACCTGCAGTTCGGCGCCGTTCGACATGCGCGGCACGAAGTTTGTGCCTGGAACGATCGGTAGTATCAACGGGAACTTGACCGAGCTGCCACCGAAACAAGCCCCGTTCACGATCGTGGGGCACCCATACGATGCGCCGCTGATCAATGAATTGCCAGCCGTACTCTGCCGCAACTGTCCTGGCTGCGCGTCAAACGTCATCCCGAAGTCGGTAAAGAACGCAAACGTTACCTGGCTGACGATCGGAATCCGATATTCCAGGTTCGTTACGAACTGCGTATCGCCGCCGATCGACACCATCCGGTAGATCGGTAGCGGAATCTGTACATTACCAAGCGCAGGATTGGACGGATTCAGCGGAACCGGTGTCCCGTCAGGGTTCGTCAGAGTAAATTCAACCTTGTTCGGAATAAATGTGTACGGCGAAACAGACCGCGTGTCGAACCCGCGCAGATCCTGCTCGCCGCCGCTGTAGAAACGATGCGTCGGCGGCGCGACTTCCCCGGCAAAACCCGTCGTATGTGCCAGCTGAATACGGTAGCCCAGAACGTTGTGGCCTTCCCGGTTAACCTTCAGACCCTTTATCGGGAAAAACTGCCGGTAACTGGCTATCGGTGAGATATATTTCACATTGCCGCCAACGCCGGCGACCTGCATCGAAACGTTGAAGTCTTTGCCGTGATGCGGACCAACTGCGCGGTCAAGACTCGAAAACGAAAAGCTCGGCGTAACCACCGAGGTGATAATTCCAGTCAGCTGATTCTGGCCGGCAATCCCGGACCGGAACGCAAGCGTCTGAAAGACGTTGGTCGTGTTCTGATTGAACGCCGTCACCGACGACCGCGACAGCGAATAGGACAAGCCCACCCGCGTCACACCCGTCCTGGCAAAAAGGTGCCGCAGCGGCTCGCTCGCCGACAGCGTCAGACCCGTCGTCGACGTGTTGTAATTCGTCAGCAACGACTGCTGGGCGGTGGTCAGATTGCTCGCCACAGCGCCTGTCGCCGTCTGGCTCTTCGAAGGATTGAAGTCATACTTGGTTGCGAATACCTGCGCGCCAACTGAGATCGGCTTGTCCCGCAGATACGGCTCCGTAAACCCGAAGCTGATTGTACGCGACAGGTCGCCGATATTGGCCTGCAGCGACAACGTCTCGCCCAACCCAAGGAAGTTGTTCGTCTCATAGTTCAACCCGATAAAGGTTCCCGTCAGACCGCTGATACCGCCGTTCAAACCAATCGAGTTCTTGCCTTTTTCTTTAAGCTTCAGCAACAAGTCGACCGTTGCGTCATCCGCGTTTTGGCGGCTCTCCGAGTCTTGGTCAGCCTTCAGCGTCTCGAAGTAGTTCAGCTGATTCAACCGCAGAATCGACAGCTCCCACAACTGACTGTTGTAGATGTGTCCTTCTTCCAGCAGCAGCTCGCGACGAATCACCTTGTCGCGCGTAATCGTATTTCCGACAAACTCGATCCGCGAAACATAAAACGGCTTGCCTTCATCGATGTCGATATTCAGAACGATGGTCTTCTTGGCATCATCAATCTTCGGAGTTGGATTTCCAACCATGTTGATATATCCCAGTGAGCCATACGACTTGCGCAACTGGTCCAGCCCCTTGCTGAACATCGTCGCATTGAACCACTCGCCGTCCTTCTGAGCGAACTGCGCCCGCAATGCCTTCACATTCGGAGCATGCGTATTCCCAGTAAACGTAATGCCGGCCAGCTTGTAGCGCTCGCCTTCTTCAACCGGCATCAGAATATCGATCCGCTTGCCTTTGGAAGGTCGCAGAGTCAACGGATTCAACCCACCCGCGTCGCGAACATGAGTCGTCGCGTCTGCCGTCTGAGCCTTGAAGTATCCCCTATCGCGATATGCCTGCCGCACCCGCTCCGTATCCTCATCCAGCTTGCTTGCGTCGAAGGTTCGCGCAAACAAGTCCTCCAGAATAATTGAGTGCGGTATCCCAATTGGCTTCAGGTTCTTCATCGCCCCACGCAGCGTGCGGTCGTTGAGGCTGTCATTTCCCTGAAACGCAATCTTGCCCACCTTCACGGTGGGGCCTTCTTTAATATTGAAAGTAATCGCCACAGCAGCCGGCGGAATCTTCTTGACCTCCGGCGTGATCGTCGCAAACTGGTGTCCGTGCTCCGCCAGCAGATCCTTCAGCACTACCACCGCACGCGCGATCTTGGTCGGGTCGTACTGGCTCTCCACCGAAACCCCAACCTTAGCCTTCTTGTAGCGGTCCAGAACATCCGAAAGCGTTACTGCATTAAGACCCTTGTAGTTAATCTCGCGGATGGTCGGCTTCTCGCTGACCACAATCACCAGCTGCACGCATTTTGGCGTGTCCACCCGTTCAATCTGGATATTTTCGAAATAGCCCGTATTCCAAAGCGAGTTGAAGTCCCGCTCCACCACAGCAGGGTCATACAGATCGTTCTGACGACTGAAGAGCCGCGAAAGAACCGACTCTTTTGGGATGCGCCGGTTGCCGATAACCTGGGGCTGGCAAAGAGTTTCCACTCCCTGCGACGACTGAGGCGCGGTAGCCATCCCCGGGGCTGTCTGCGCCGTCAACGACGAGGCCGCCACCATCACAACGGCAAAAAGGGACGCGGCATGAGCAATGCGGGAGCGGCTGGAGCGCGTGCACACAGGTTTGGCCTTGCATTTCAGGGAGCTTCCGCTCTCTCGATTCACGGTAAAGATACGCACACCCTCACTGCTCTAAAAATGACGCTCCGCCAGCACATCAAGCGAAGTTTTGATTATATGGGAGCGGACAGCCGATAGCGAGTTCGCCCCTACGTTTAGGTCCGGCCTTTCAGCGCCTAACCCGTCTGATTTCAGGCATGGTTCTTCCTTTTGGACGAAACGCCGCTGCAAAGGCATCTCCATTGCCCACTAACTTTCCAACTCGGCCGAAATCGTAAACTCCTCCGCCAAACCATCCCAACGCACCGTCAACACATTCGGCTGGCAGCAGACCTGGCAGTCCTCCACATACTGTTGCTTCGATCCCGCGGACTCATCCACAGAGGTCTCCACCCACTCCCCGCATCCCGCGCACTGAAATCCCGCCGCATACATGCTTGCTCCTCCCACTTCCTCGCCTTTCTTACGCCAAAGGGGTGCGCCCTGCGCTCAGCACCTCGCCAAAGACCTCGCTGTTCACATTGCCGCCGGTAATCACCGTCCCCACCCGCTTGCCTCCGGCCCCGCAGTCTTTCCACAGCGCCGCCAACCCAGCCGCCCCCGATCCCTCCGCCACATTGTGTGTATCCGCGAAGTAAGCCCGCATGGCCTCCTTGATCTCATCGTCATCGACAGTGATGATGCGATCCAATCCCGACCTCATTATCTGTAGCGCAACAGTATCCGGCTTCCGGCAAGCCATCCCATCCGCAATCGCCGTCCGCGCCTCATGTTCCCTCACCTCGCCCGCGGCAAGCGACAGCGCATAAGCCGGAGCGAGACTCGACACTACCCCGACTACCTTCGTCGCCAACCCCAGAGCATTTCTCGCCGCAATCGTCCCGCACACACCCGACCCCATCCCGATCGGCACATAAATCGTCTCCATCTCCCCGCACGCTGAAAACATCTCCAGCGCGTAGGTCGAAACCCCGGTCACAATTCGCCGGTCGATATTCGGCACGCGATGCCATCCGTTCTCCCGTTCCAGGCGCTCCGCATGTTCGCTCGCCGCCTGAAAGTCCTCGCCAAACTCCACCAGCTCCGCACCCAACGCCTGCATCGCGCGGTTCTTCTCCACGCTGTTTCCAAACGGCACCACAATCACAACGCGAATCCCATGCTGCGCCGCCGCGAACGCAACCGATTGCCCATGGTTTCCTCGTGTAGCCGATACCACCGTCTTCACCGCCGGCCGCTCGCGCCGCAGCCAGTCCATATAGACCAGTCCGCCTCGCACCTTGAACGCCCCCACAGGCGTATGGTTCTCATGTTTCACCCAGATCTCAGCGCCCACTCGCGCATTCAACAGCGGCCAGCCATATTGCGGCGTCGCCGGCATGCTCCTGTAGATCAACTGGGCAGCTTTTTCAATCTCATTCAGGCTCGGCAGCATTGCGTCCATCCCTGGCCCCCCTTGTTGTTCCCTGTGGCTACCAGCAGAATTAAGCACTCTTCGCAACCTTCCGCACCTCAACCAGCGTCGAGTAAAACGTGGGCCCACCACCAATATCGGTCAACGTCTCCGAAGTCAGCGCATTGACATTCCGTCCACCATCCGAAAGCTTGTTCCAGTCCAGCCGGGCCGCAACAACCCCAGCCGAAACCTGCGCATTCACCAACGCCTTCAACGCAAGACTGCCGCGCCCATTGAACACCTCTATCTCGTCGCCGGTTTCAATCGCCCGCACCGCAGCGTCCGTTCGATTCATCTCAAGCACGCCCGCCGTCCGCGACTCCATCCGCTGATGCGGCGGAAGATTCGCAAACGTCGAATTCATATAGTTGTCAGCCTTCCGTGGAAGAAATTCCAATGGATAACTCCCCTCCGTAGCATGCGCCCGCGATTCAGACGGCGCCGTGAACACCGGGACCGGCACCAGTTCGCCCCGCCCGCTCGGCGTTTGGAACCATTCCGCCGTGCTGAACGGCAAAATCTCACCCGCGTCATCCACAGGTAAATTCAGCGGAACATGTCCCTCGCGTTCCAACCTCTCCCGCGTAATCCCCGCAAACCACGGATGGTCACTCTCCAGTGCCTGATCGATCAACTCATCTTCCCGATCGTCAAAGCACGCCTCCGTAAATCCCATCCGCCGCCCCAACTCACCAAACAGCGCCACATTACTCTTCGCCTCGCCTAGCGGCGCAATCGCCCGCTCGCTCACCTGCGCGAACAGATGCCCATACGCGCCCTGCACATCCTTCACCTCAAGAAACGTGGGCGCAGGCAGCAGCACATCCGCATAATCCGCCGTATCGGTAAAGAACTGCTCATGCACCACCGTGAACAGATCCTCCCGCCGCAATCCGTTCAGCACGTCATTCTGGTTCGGAGCGATCGCCGCCGGATTCGAGTTATACACAAACATCGCCTTCACCCGCGGACCCTCCGAACCAGCACCTTCTTCACCCTCGCAACCCAGAGTAGTCAAAGCCTGCCCCAGCAGACTCATATTCACCACCCGTGACGGCCGCCCCAGCGGACTGGAATTCATCAACTCCGGCATCTGCAGCGCCTTGTCATTGAATGGAAACGATCCCGAAGTCGAAAGCTGCAACCCGCCGCCCTTGTACTTCCACGCGCCGGTCAACAGCGGAAGCATACACACCGCACGCGCCGCGGTCCCGCCGTTCTCGCTCCGCTGAATCCCATAGTTCAACCGGATCACTGCCGGCCCCGCAGCACCATTTCGCCCAGCCGTCGCATAGTCCCGAGCCAGCCGCATAATCGTCTCCGCCGATATCCCCGTAATCGCCGCCACCTTCTCCGGTGAGTACTCAGAACGCAGCGCATGCGCCTTCAGCTCATCAAAACCGTTCGTGCAACGCGCCACATACGCGCGATCCTCCAACCCCATACTCAAAATCACGTGCATCATCCCAAGCGCCAACGCAGCATCCGTTCCCGGATTGATCGCCAGATGCTCATCCGCCAGCGCAGCCGTCCTCGTCCGGTAAGGATCGATCACCACCAGCTTCGCGCCCCTGCGCCGTGCCTCTTCAAGAAACGGCCACAGATGCACATTGTTCCCATGCACATTCGCGCCCCACGCAATCACCAGTCCCGCATGGGCAAAGTCCTGCGGCGCCGTACCCAGCTTCACCCCATACACACTCAGCAGCGCCATTCCACCCGCTGTCGAGCAGATCGTCCGATCAAGCTGCGAAGCCCCGAGTCGATGAAAAAACCGCCGATCCATCGACCCATAACCCAGCTTCCCAATCGTCCCCGCGTAGCTGTAGGGCAACACACTCTCCGGCCCAAACTCCGCCGCGATCTTCTTCAGCTTCGCCGCAATCTCATCCAGCGCCTCATCCCACGAGATCCGCTCGAACGCCTCCGTCTCCTGCCCCTGCGCCAGCGGCCCCTTCGCCACGCCAGCCCTTCGCCGCATCGGATAAAGCAGTCTCTCCGGCGAATACACCCGGTCCAGATACTTCGCCACCTTCGCGCACAAAAATCCTCGCGTAACCGGATGCGCCGGATCGCCCTGCACCTTCACCGCTCGCCCCGTTCCCGTATCCACCGTCACCAGCACGCCGCACGAGTCCGGACAGTCATGCGAACACACAGCATGCACCACCTTCATCGCGTCAAAATGCGCGCCCGTCTCTTTGGATTCGAGGCCCATGCCTTGATTCTAGTTCACGAGACGACCACAATCCTTGCAATCGCGTTGTATGCTGCTGCCAAGTACCCAGCCATGTCACGCCACGTCTCCAGCCCCGGTCGTCTTGAAGCCTTCTCCGACGGAGTCATCGCCGTCATCATCACCATCATGGTGCTCGAGCTCAAGGTCCCCCACCAGGACGGCCTTGCAGGCCTTCACGCCGTCCTCCCCACCCTATGCCTCTATCTCATCTCCTTCGCCTTCACCGCGATCTACTGGGTCAACCATCACCACCTCATTGACCGCACCGAAGAGGCCGACGAGCTCATCCTCTACGCCAACCTCGGCTTCCTCTTCTGCCTCTCCCTTCTCCCCTTCTTCACCTCTTACGTCCTCGAAAAGAAGATGGACTCCTTCTCGGTCGCCATCTACATCGGCTCGATGATCTTTACCGGCTTCAGCTTTCTCCTCCTGCGTCTGGCCATCGCCCGCCGTCTGCGCCACGCCGGCAAATTCGAGGCAGAGGACAAAGCAATCGAACGCAAAAACTACCTCTCGCTCTTCGTCTACGCTGTGGCGATCCCACTCGCCTTCCAGCATCCACACTTAGCCCTCGGCCTCGTAGCCTTCATCACCATCGTCTGGATCACCCCCACCACCGGCATCAAGCATCGCGCCCCAGAGCATCCCCGAAACGAACCCAACTAGAACATCTCCTGGCTACCCCATCCTTTTATCTCGCGCCATCTTGCCCGATCGGCTACTATCAATCCGACCGAACCTTACGTACGTCCTATGAGACAGTAACGCCGAGCCAACTAGACCTCATCCGAGACCTCCCATGACCCTTCGTTCCTCCCTCTTCCGCCTCGCCGCCCTCCTCCTCATCTTCATGACGCCGTCCCTCCTCCACGCGCAGGTGCCCAACCCGCTCCACACCGCCACCCGCCAGGAGCTCAACATCATCAAGGTCCTCATCGCCCAGGAGAACGCCTGGAATAAAGGAGACCTCGCCGCCTTCGCCAGCGGATTCAAAGACTCGCCCGACACCCTCTTCGTTACCCATCAGGTCCTTCGCGGCTTCGCCGGCCTGGTTGACGAGTACAAACACGACTACCCGAACAAAGCCGCTATGGGAACCCTCGCCTACTCCGACCTCGAAGTTCACCCCCTCGATGAAAACTTCGCCGTCGTCATCGGCAAATACCACGTGGATCGCGGTAAAAAAGACGGCGGCAACGTCGACGGCCTCTTCTCCCTCGTCTTCGAAAACACCGACAACGGCTGGAAGATCGTCGTCGATCACACGACATAAATCTACGAACCGGACTCACTCAACTCCCACTCAACTCTCTGATCAACTGTTCCAGCTCCGCCCGCAAACCTGCATCCAGGTTCGAAAACAAAAAACCCGCTCCTCGCGTCCTCACCATCCTGCTCATAGCCTCGCACCGAAACACTGCGCCATCCAGCCGAAACACCATCTCCACCTGTGTCCCCGGAGCCAATCGCAGCCGCGCCTCGGTTTCGATGTAGCATCCCCCCTCGCTGATATCCAGCACTCGCCCGCGAAACAGTATCCTGCCATCCCGCACCATCACCTCAGCCCAGGCGTCGACCGCATAGCGTGGATGTTTCCTCCGCTCCACCAGGCCTTCCAAAGCAGTCCGCCGCCTCTCCTGATGCGCCTCCAGCTCCTCTATCTTGAGTTCCTGTTCGTTGAGCGCATGTCCGTTGAGTTCAAGCTCGGCCATCTCCATAACCCTCGCATTCCAACCCGCTCTACCGTCTTCGGCAAAAATCGAACAAACTTCAGCACAGAAACCGCCGCCACGCCTTCACTCTCCCCTCAGTTCCGATGTATCTTCAACGTGCAAGGACAATCATGACCACAATGCCGCCCTCCACGTTCTCCACCCTCTCCCGCCGCCGCTTTCTCGCCAACGCCGCCACAGCCGCAACCACCGCATACCTTATCCCTCAGAACCTCTTCGCCCAGTCACCCGGCGACTTCCTCACCAAGGCCCGCGCCGCCAACGCCAACAACAAAATCACCACCACTCCCCTGCGCCGCAACGTCACCGCGCTCCTCGGAGCAGGCGGCAACATCCTCGTCCTCCCCTCCAAAGAGGGCAAGCTCCTCGTCGACTCCGGTTACGCCTCCTGCCAGCCCCAACTCACCGCAGCCCTCGCCGCCATCAAAGCCGATCCCATCCAGGTCCTCATCAACACCCACTGGCACTTCGACCACACCGACGGCAACGAATGGATGCACACAGCCGGCGCTACCATCTGGGCGCACGAGAAGACCCGCGACCGCATGTCCACCACGCAGAACATCGTCGCCTACAAAGCCATCATCCCACCCGCTCCCGCCGGCGCTCTCCCCACCATCCTCGTCAACGACTACCGCGATCTCGGCGATGGCGCCAACAACCTCAAACTCACCCACTACAAACCCGCCCACACCGACACCGACATCTCCGTCTACTTCACCGAGGCCGACATCTTCCACTGCGGCGACACCTGGTGGAACGGCCTCTACCCCTTCATCGACTACTCCAGCGGAGGCAATATCGACGGCATGATCGCCGCCGCCGCACAAAATCTAGCCGCCACCACCGCCAACACCATCATCGTCCCCGGCCACGGCCCCATCGGCAACAAAGCCCAGCTAACCGAATTCCACGGCATGCTCGTCACCACCCGCGACAACGTAGCCAAACTAAAAAAGGAAGGCAAGTCCCTCGAAGAAACCGTAGCCGCAAAACCCACCGCGGCCTTCGACGAAAAGTTCGGCCAAAAACCCGCCGCCTTCATAGGCTACGTCTACCAGGGCGTCTGAGACCTCTTTCGCAGATGCTTTAGAGAAAGAGTTCTCATCCTGAACAAAAGAGTTCTCATCCTGAGTTGTCATCCTGAACAAAAGAGTTGTCATCCTGAACAAAAGAGTTCTCATCCTGAACAAAAAGTTGTCATTCTGAGCAAAAGAGTTCTCATCCTGAACAAAAAGTTGTCATTCTGAGCAAAAGAGTTCTCATCCTGAACAAAAAGTTGTCATTCTGAGCGGAGCGAAGAACCCCCGCATTTCTCTCGAATCGCCGCAAAACAAAAGGGCCGAGCCATCAAGCTCGACCCTGTCCTTTTGCGCCGAAGGCGGTCAGCCTTGATGGCAGATCGCGCCCCACGCGTAGTGGCGCCCCGCGCGCAGCGGAGCGTAGCACTCAGATCGTCATAATCTCTTTTTCCTTAGCCTTGCAAAGATCCTCAATCCGCTTGATCTCCGCATCGGTCAACTGCTGCACCTCTTCACTCGCCCGCTTCTCATCATCAGCCGAGATCAGCTTATCCTTCGCGGCCTTCTTGATATAGTCATTGCCATCGCGCCGGATATTCCGAATCGCCGTCTTATGATCCTCCAGCGTCTTGTTCAACTGCTTGACGACATCTTTCCGCCGTTCCTCGGTCATCGGAGGCACGGGCACGCGAATCACCTTGCCATCCGACATCGGATTCAACCCCGTCCCCGAAGTCCGAATCGCCTTCTCAATCGCCGACACCATTCCCATGTCATACGGCTGCACCAGAATCAGCGTCGGCTCCGGCGTACTCACCTGACCCATCTGCGCCACCGGAGTATCCGTGCCGTAGTAGTCCACCTTCACCTGGTCGAGCATATGCACATTCGCCCGCCCTGTCCGTGCCGCCAGCAGATGCCCGCGAAAATCCTCAACCGAGCTCTCCATCTTGTTCTTCAGTTGCTGGTGCAGACCCTTCAACGCCTCAATCCCTGCCATCGCCGATGCCATACAGTCTCCTCTAACGCAATCGATATTTTACAGAGACGTTCCCCGCCGTGCGAGGCGAGCCTCCAAAAATCCGGCCCTAGTTCTCATCCTCAACCGGAACTTCTGTCATTGGCCCCATCCCTAACCCACGTCCCTCGCGCTTTTTCTTCTTCGCGGGATACACCTTCGCCACAACCGGAGGCGCCATCGCCTCCTTCACCAGAGCCTCAATCCCACGCCAGTACTTCACCTCTCCCGGCTGTGCCGACGGAATCGCCTGTCGCATCTGACAATGCCAAAGCGACCACTCCAGCTCCTTCGCGCTCTTGTTCTTGATCGCGGCTTCAATTCGATTCACTTCCGAAAATCGAGTCACGCTAACTTCCCAGCTTCCGCAACCGCCGGCAAGCCTCCGCCAGATCCTTATCCTTCTTCGCAAAACAAAACCGCAGCAGATCCTCACCCTTCCCCGGCCTGAAGAAAGCCGACCCCGCCACCGAAGCCACGCCTGTCTTCGCCAGCAGCGCACGAGCCTTCTCCGCCGCCGTCGCCCCGGGCAAATCCCCCGCCGAAGCCAGCACGTAATACGCCCCATCCGGAACATGCGGCCGCATCCCGGCATCCCTCAACGCATCCACGATCATCGCGCGCTTTACCTCATGCTCCCGCGCCAACCCCTCATAAAAATCCGCTCCTAGCTTCTCCACTCCATCCGCGCACCCCTGCTGCATCGGAGCCGGCGCACACACATATGTCAGATCGTGAAAGTACCCAATCGAAGGAACCCACTTCGCATCGGCGATCAGATACCCAACCCTCCACCCCGTCACAGAAAACGTCTTCGAAAACCCCGACATCAAAATCGTCCGCTCCCGCATCCCCGGCAACGTAGCAGGACTCACATGCTTCGCCCCGCCATAAATAAAGTGCTCATAGATCTCATCCGTGAACACAAACAGATCAAACTCCTCCGCAATCTCCGCCAGCGCCTCCAGCTCCTCGAGCGTAAAAACCTTCCCCGCCGGATTCGAAGGCGTATTGATCACCATCCCTCGCGTCCTCGGAGTAATCGCCGCCCGCACAGCACCCAGATCCAATCCCCAATCCGGAGCCGTCAACGCAACCGGCACAGGCACCGCCCGAACCGACCGCAGCGTACTCGCGTGATACCCATAGAACGGCTCAAACAGCAGCACCTCATCCCCCGGATTCAGCAGCGCCATCACCGCCGCCTGAAACGCCCCGGTCACTCCATTCGTAACCAGTACCTCACGGTCAGGATCAACACGCAGGCCAAGCGTCCGCTCAACCTTCCCGGCAATCGCCACCCGCAGCCGTTCAATCCCATCCATCCGTGTGTAAATATTCAACCCATCCCGAATCGCCGCAATCGCTCCCTCCGCGACCACCTCCGGCGCCTCGGTATCGCAAACCCCCTGCGCCAGATTCACCCCGCCAATCCGGTCGCACTCCTGCGTCATCGCGCGAATCTCCGACTGCACCACCCGCGGCGCCAGCTCACTCAATCCCAACCCGCGCCCCAAAGCAACTTCGATCTGTCCCATACGGCACCGCTCCTTTGCCAGCGTCTACGTAATCTTACGTCCAGATGAGCTCGGCACTCCAACAAACAACGCTTCCGATTCAAGCAGGCAACCATTAGAGTGGGTACGTCTACCAGATCGCTGTCGCAGGCAACATCATTCGGCACTGGAAAGGGCCCAGCTTGAAGATCGCACGAGCAGTCATCAAAGTAATCTGCGGAATCACAGTCATCTGCAGCCCAACTCTCTCTGCACAGACTATCCAGACTCCTCCAGCCAGGAACCAAGACGCCCCGCAGCAGCCAGCCTCCACATCAACGAAGACTCCCTCGGCAGCCTTCGACGTGGTCTCCATCAGACCAAGCGATCCGAAAGATCTCAGTATGCAGTGGAGGCACGGCAATGACAGCTTCACGATGACCGGCGCATCCCTGAAATTCATCATCCGGTACGCCTACGACCTTCAGGACTTTCAGATCGAAGGCGCCCCTGCCTGGATCAACTCGGCACGATTCGACATAGCTGCCAAGATGGACGCTCCTTCCGCTCAACCCTCCTCCCCTTCCGCAGAAAAGGACGCCGAACAAAAGCTTCTGGAGAACCGCCTGCAATCCGTGTTAGCCGACCGCTTCCAACTGCGCGTCCACAAAGGCGCCAAAGAGATGCCCGCCTACGGTCTGGTCGTGGCAAAGGGTGGACCGAAGCTCAATCCATCCACCAAAAACACCGGGTCCTCGACAGGGCCAGGGCAACTTACTTGCAGTGCCGCATCGATGGACGATTTGGCTTCCATACTGTCCACGATGGAGAACCGCATCGTCCTTGACCAAACGAAACTGACCGGCGACTACGCGATTACGTTGAAATGGGCCCCGGACGATACCACGAACCCGAACGCCGATCTTCCCGGCCTCTTTACCGCCATACAGGACCAGCTCGGCCTCAAACTGATACCCACGAAAGCCCCTGTAGAGACACTGGTAATCGATCACGTCGAGATGCCATCCCAGAATTAGCGGAGGCCGACATTTCTGGAAACAATCTCCTAAGCCAACCCCGTAGACTCCGCCTGCTCCTGCGCATGATAGCTACTCCGCACCAGCGGCCCGCTCTCCACATGCTTGAAGCCCATCCCCAGCGCCTCATGCTTCAGAAAAGCAAACTCCTCCGGCGTATAGTACCGAGCCATCGGCAGATGATCCCTGCTCGGCCGCAGATACTGCCCAATCGTCAGAATATCCACCTTGCGATCCGCCAGATCGCGAAACACACTCAGCAGCTCGTGCATCTCCTCGCCCATCCCAACGATGATGCCCGTCTTGGTTACAAATGGCCGGGTCACGATCTGATCGCCATCCCGATCCGTAAACATCTCCGCCGCAATTGCCTTCGCACCGGCCAAAAATCCAAGCGACCGCTCATACCGCCCGCCACTCTTCGCCACGCGATACAACCGCGGCACCGTCTCGATATTGTGATTCAAAATCTCCGGACGAGCCGCCACCACCAGCCGCAGAGCCTCTTCCACACCCTGAAAATCCGGCGTCAGCACCTCCACCCTGCACCCCGGAGCCTGCAGCCGAATCTCCTCAATCACACTCACAAACGCCCGCGCCGCGCCCACATTGTCGTCATCGCGGTTCACGCTCGTAATCACCGCATGCGCCAGCCCCAACTGCGCCACCGCATACGCCACTCGCCGCGGCTCATCGAAATCAATCGGCTCCGGCTTCCCCTTCGGCACCGCGCAAAACCCGCACCGCCGCGTGCAAAGATTCCCCAGCATCATGAACGTAGCCGACTTCTGGTTCCAGCACTCCCCAATATTCGGGCACTGCGCGCTCTCGCAAACCGTATGCAGGTTCAGCTCCCGCGCCATCTTCTTCAAATTATGAAAGGTCTCCCCCATCGGAGCCTTCGCCTTCAGCCACGCCGGCTTTGGCGCAGGCTTCCTCGGCGTCAGATCAATCTGGACCAGCCCCTCATTGAGCTGCGAAATAGGCGATGCAACCGGCGGAGTCATCTCTTCCATTGTATCGAACCATCAGCTCCCGCTCGCCCGCGCCGCCAGACGCGCCTCATGCACACTCTTCTTCGCGCAATAGATCACACGCTCTACCCCCGCGACCACCCCACCTGCCTCATCCCTCACCTCAACCAAAAATCGCGCGTCATACCGCCCGTCACGCTCCGCCTCCGCGCGAATCTCCGCCAATCTCTCCTCACTCAATCGAAACTCCGCCCGCACCCGCCCCACGCCAGGCTTCTTGTACCGTATCGAAGCCGCCTTGTCCCACACCACATACTCCTTCCCCAGATTCGCTCCCAGCATCGCCATATAAAACGGATCGGTCATCGCAAACAGCGATCCGCCGAAGTGCACACCCATATAGTTTCTATTCCACCGTCGCAGCGGCATCTCCACATCCACCGCACGCAAATCCGCATCCAGCCGACTCACCCGGATCCCCGTCCCCAGAAGCGGCGGCCACCATCCGATATGCCGCAGCCACCAGTTCATCGCAGCCGGTCCCTCACCTCAGTCCGCACCAGGTAAAGAAAAAAAACCATCTCAAACGCCCCCCGTATCAGAAAGAACGGCACATGCGTCTTACTGAAAAAGTAGAGGTCGCCCCCGGACACCAGAAGACATCCCGCTATCACCAGCGCCCAGCCCCACCGCTGCAACCGCAACAGCCCAAAGATCCCCACCGCCAGCAGCGTACAGATCGCAAGCACTCCATACTTGCCGAATCCGCTCCCATAAACACCCGTGAGCGCTCCATACACGTTCACCATCGTGAAAAAAAGCAAAAACAGACATATCCCCGCGACGCCCGGCAACATCCCGTGCGCCCGTGCCTCAAGCCTCCGTACCGAATCCTCCCGCTCGTCCAAATCCAACTCCCGAAACCACCCGACTCACAGCTCAAAACTCACAGCTCACGCCTGCTCACAGCGTATGCAGATACGCCAGCAGATCCTCAATATCCTGCTGATTCATCGTATTCCCCATCGCCGGCATCAGCCCATGCCCATGCAGAATCGTCGCCGTCACACGCTCATCATTCGCCGGAGCCCCGCTCTGCAGCGCCGGCCTCTTGAACACGCCCAGCATCGGCGGCCCATGCAGAGGTTTGTCCCTGCGATCGTAGTGGCACTGCGCACAACGCGCCTGAAACACCGCATGCCCCTGCATCTGCTGCGCATTCAACTGCTCCAGCGGCATAGGCGGAGGCATCGACTTACATCCCGCCGCTGCAACAACAACCAAACCCATCAAAAAAAATCTGGAAATCCTCACCCAACCATTCTCGCAGAGAACAAGAACTCGACCGTTCTTAAATCCGTATCATCCGTGTCGATCCGTGTTAAGCCTTCTTCAATTCGCTGCAGCAATCGCCGCCACAATCTTATCCATCGCCTCACGATCCTCACTCGTCCCCGGAAGATGATTTCCAACCATGATCGAAAAGATCACCGTCCGCCCACTCGCACACTCCAGATATCCACTTAAAGCCCGCGCCTCGCCCAACGTCCCAGTCTTCGCAAACACATGGTCCTTCAGCGGAGCCTTCCCAAACCGCGACTCCAGCGAACCATCCTCCCCGCCAACCGGCAAACTCATCTTCCATCTCTCAAACCAGGACTGCCCCGCCGCATACTGCAACAACCGAGCCGTAGCCCGCGGCGTCACCAGATCATGCCCACTCAACCCCGACCCATCGAAAAGCACAAAATCATCTTTATCGATCCCGACATGCTCAAGAAACGCCCGCACCAACCGCGCGCCGCTGACAATCGATCCGTCCCCGCAGTAAACACTCTTCCCCAAATGACGAAGCCACAACTCCGCATGCAGATTCTGGCTCACCTTATTCGTCACTGTTACATCCTCCGCCAGCGATGGCGACATGTGTGACACCAGAGTCTTCTCCGGTATCTCTGTCGGCGTTGATGAACATGCACCCCCAGCACCAGACCCCGCCACCATTGCTCTCTCCACCCCCAATCCCTTCATCTCCTCCGAAAAGCCCTTCGCATCCATCGAAATCCGATGCTTCGCCCGCGCCTTCCCCGTCACCACAATCCCCCGAGCCTCCAGCATCCCTTTCAACGCCATCGCTGCATACTCCGCAGGATCATGAATCGCGACCTCCTCTTCATCCGGCTGCGAATCCACACCAATCGATCCGTACACACGAAGCACCTTCGACCCCAGCGCCCGCTCCATCTGCACATGGCTCCCACTCTTCTTCTCACCCGTCGTCAGCGAAACATCCAGCGTGTAATATGCAGGCACCGCAGGATCAACCAACACAGTCGCAGGACTCCCCGCAGTCACTCCTGGACTCACCGTCACCTTGATCTGGTTGTCATTAATCGTCAGCGCCGACACCGGTGCCCCATATCCCCACACTGCATCATCAATCGACCAGTCCTGTGCATACGGCTCCCACGGAAACAGCGTGTCATCCCCCACCACATCGCCATTCACCACCTTCAACCCCGTAGCCGCCACCTGATCCGCCATCTCCTCGAGATACCGCAGCGGATTAACCTCCGGCAAAGGAGCAGCACCCTTCTCCACCTTCGGCCTCAAGGCCGGAGCCACATAAGGAATCTCCCTCCCCGAAAGATTTGCATCCCCTCCACCCACCAGTACCAGATCGCCCTTCAACGCTGACGTCCCGTCCAGCACCCCGCGAGCCACAATCTTCGTCTCAAACGTCCTATCCGGCCCCAGCAAAGCCATCGCCGCCGTCGTCGTAAACAACTTCGCATTACTCGCCGGCTGAAAAAGCTGCCCCTCATTCAACGAGTAAATCGACGCCCCATCCATCCCCGTCACCGCAATCCCCCAGTGATCCCGCACCACCCCCGTCTCACCCAACAATCCATCAATCGTCCGCGCCAACTCCGTACAAGGCCCACTCCTGCCAGCCCTCAATGTCACAGCACCATCGCACCCAACATTCGCAGCCTGCGCCCACCCCAACGGCACGCACACCAGCGACAACGCGCAACTCAAAGTAAACCGCATCATCCGCGCAGTCTAGCACCCGCCCCCAAATCACCGGCAACCAGTTGACGTGCATCCAGGATCACGACAACTATCCGCCCCGGAACAGCCGCCGTTCCCCACACGGAAGGCGAGAACAAATCCAAACGCCGTCTCCCACGCTGAAAGCGAGAACAAATCCAAGCGCCGTCTCCCACGCTGAAAGCGAGGACGAACAGACGCAGATTCCCACGCTGAACGCGGGACGAACAGACGCAGATTTTCGCGCTGAAGGCGCGGGCTACTTTAGCCTGGGGCGAAGCCCCAGGCAACCAGAGCCAAAGAAAGCGGGCTGAAGGCCCGCGCTAAACGTCAACAAGAAAAAACCCACATCCCATTCCGCATGACGCACGACAACCAACAACATGCAACTGCCTCTAAAATCCCTCCATGCCCTTCGCCCCCCGCACCCACCACAACTGGCGTCTCCGCACCCGCACTCTTCCGCTCGGCCACCGAACCCTCATCATGGGCATCCTCAACGTCACACCCGACTCCTTCTCCGACGCCGGCCTCTATTACTCGCCCCAACACGCCCCCGAACGCTCCGTTACACAAGCACTCAAAATGCTCAACGAGGGCGCCGGCATCCTCGACATCGGCGGCGAATCCACCCGCCCCAGCGCAACCCCGCTCTCCGCAGACGAAGAGCAATCCCGCATCCTCCCCGTCATCGAATCCATCCTCAAACAAAAACCCGAAACCATTCTTTCCGTCGACACCTTCCACGCCCCCACTGCCCAGGCGGCCATCGAAGCCGGAGCCGAAATCGTCAACGACGTCAGCGGCCACCTCTGGGACAAAGACATGTCCAAAACCTGCGCCCAACTCGACTGCGCAACCATCCTCATGCACACCAGAGCCCGCCCGCAGGAATGGCCAACCCTCCCACCGCTAGCACCGGAAGAAGTCATCCCTCTAGTCCTCACGGGACTAACCGAACGCCTCGAAGCCGCCACCGCCGCCGGCATCCAACGCAACAAAATCGTCCTCGACCCCGGCTTCGGCTTCGGCAAACGCCTCGACGAAAACTACCCGCTCCTCGCACACCTCGACCAACTCAACAAACTAAACCTGCCCATCCTCGCCGGAGTCTCGCGCAAAGGCTTCCTCGCCCACACCCTCACCCAGCACCCGTCGCTATCGATCCTCCTCAGCGGCGCCACACCTTCCATGGAAGATCGCCTCCACGCCACCACCGCCGCCAACGTAGCCGCCATCCTCGCCGGAGCCCACATCATCCGCACCCACGACGTCCGCCCTGCCGTCGAAGCCGCCGCCATCGCCGACCGCATCCTCACCGCCAACTGAAAATTCACTCAAGCGAAATCAAACCTCATCCCGACCAACGGGAGGGCTCACGCCAATCACTTGCCCAGGCAAGGTATGCGAGGCACGAAGTGCCCGCCCCACGCGCAGTGGGCTCGTCCGGCAGGACATATCTTCTAAACCGGATTCCCCGCCGAATCCGTAGTCCAGCTCTCCGTCTGAAAAGCAATAAACACCGCAGTCCAAGTCGCCTTCGAAGGCAGATGAATCATCAGCGCCCCGTCCTGCCAAACACCATTGTCCCCACCATGATTGTTCGTAGGATTCCCCTGGTTCATATGAATGTCGTGAATCCCATCCACCTTCCCTGAATCGGCATAAGCACTCCCAAACGCATAGATCACACCATCCTTGTCCGCAATTGTCATATTCAGCAGCGTCACCACAGCATTCTCCAGAGCCTTCGCCTTCGCCTGCTGAATCGCCTCTGCCTCTGCGCTTGCACCCTTCGCCTTTGCACTCGCCATCGGCAGCAACGTCATCTGAGCCTTCGTTATCATCGGCGCCCCGCCCACCGTACTCCGCACATAGTCCAGAGCCAACCCACCCGGCGCGCTCTGCAACTTCGTCATCCCCATCGGCAGCGCAATCAATCCCGCAAGATCCGGCGGCGTAAATCCTTCTTCAATCGCATACAGCACCTCCGACCCATCCACCGACTGAATATTCACCGCCACCGTAAACGGACCACCCGGCGCATTCATCGTAATCTGATAATGCGCGCTAGCTCCAGACACAACCTTCCCCGAAACCGGATCACCCGCCAGCACACTATAGTTCGCAATCGGCATCGTAAACCCCCGTAGTTCCTATAACTCTTCCAAACCGCGCCTCGTCTGGACATTGAGTTCACCGATAGTCAGGCGTTGGATGTGGAGATTCTCAAGCCTCCCTTCCATCAAGCGAACTCGTCGTATGCTGAGCACTCCAATCGCGAGAGCACCAACCGCCAAAGCTCTCAGACAAGAACAACGTTTTCAAGAAAATTCTTAAACTCCTGCCGCGTCCTCTACATCCTCTTCCTCATTCTCTTCGTCGTCTTCTTCCAACTCAGCCGCGTCGTCATCTTCCTCTTCCAGCCTCTCATCCTCGCCATCAACGGCCGTCGCCGCATTCGTCGCCTCGCTGCTGGCATGCTCAGTCGGATTGCTTGACGAATTATCAAACGTCGCCGTAGCGTCCGGCCCAATCTCGCTCAAAAGCTCATCCACACTCTGATTGTTCGATTTACCCCTCATAGGTACCTCCGTCTTCCCGTTGGATGCGGATTAGTTAGAAATCAATGAATTTGCCCCCTTTGAAATCCTCAGAAACGCCTGCCCCGATCGGTGCTATTCTTAGGCGAAGGAAAGACGAAATGGCTAACGTGATCCTTCTTCTCGCCGCGCTTCAGGTCGTGACTCTGGTCGTCGTCTTCCTTCTGTGGCGCAAAACCTCCGCGCCTTCGCAGGACCCTCGTCTCAATCAGTTAGCCGACACACTGCCCGCACAGCTCACCCGTCTCGACGCCCGCTTCGAAGGCCTGGATCATCACGTCCGCAGCGAACTTACTCAGCTTCGGGCCGACGCAGCAGCCGAGGCACATCGCACCCGCGAATCCGCCGCCGCCGACTTCAGCAACCTTCGCGCAGAGGTCACCCGAACCATCGCCGAACTCAGCAATCTCCTCAACACCAGCCTCAATGGATTCCGTACCGACAACAAAGCCTCCGACGAGGTGCTCCGCAACGCAGTGCAGCGTAACCTCGAGTCCATTGAGCAGCGCCTCTCCTACTTCATCGCCGAAGCCAACCGCAGCCACCTCGAAGCCCGGGAAGCCCTCCACACCCAACTCAAAGAACTCTCCGGTGAAGCCAATACCCAGCAGGAAAAACTCCGCTTCACCGTCGAAGACCGTCTCACCAAGCTCAACGAAGACAACGCAGCCAAACTCGAAGAGATGCGCGTCACCGTAGACGAAAAACTTCACGCAACCCTGCAAACGCGACTCACCGAGTCGTTCGGTCAGGTAACCACCCATCTCGGCGAAGTGCAGAAGGGTCTCGGCGAGATGAAAGAACTCGCCACAGGCGTCGGCGATCTCAAAAAGGTTCTTTCAAACGTGAAGTCCCGCGGCGTCGTCGGCGAATTCCAGCTAGGCCAGCAGCTCGAGCAGATGTTCTCCCCAGAGCAGTACATCAAGAACGCTCGCATCAAACAAAACACCCTGGAGTCGGTCGAGTACGCCCTCAAGTTCCCCAACGGAGACGGCGCCGGCCACACGCTTCTCGCCATCGACGCAAAGTTCCCCAAGGAAGACTGGGAGCGTCTCGAACACGCCTACGAGATAGGCGAAGGAATCGAAGCCGCCGGCAAAGCATTCGAGCGTTCCATTCGCGCCGAGGGAAAGCGCATCTGCGACAAGTACATCGACCCACCCACCACCATGCCGCATGCCATCATGTTTCTCCCCACCGAAGCGCTCTACGCCGAGGTGGTTCGCCGCCCGGGCCTTCAATCCGAAGTTCAGTCGCAATGTCGTGTAACCATCGCTGGGCCTTCCACTTTCATGGCCATCCTCACCAGCTTCCAGATGGGCTTCCACACCCTGGCCATCCAGAAGAAGGGCGACGAGGTCTGGCGCGTCCTCTCATCCACCAAGAATGAGTTCGAGAAATTCGGCGGACTCATGGACAAAGTCAAGAAACAAGTCGACACCGTGCAGAACACCCTTGGCGACATCTCCAGCAAAACTCGCACCATTAATCGTGCACTCAAAAACGTCTCCAGCCTCGACAGCGGAGCCCCGGTCTCGAATCTGATCGGCTTGGAAGACATCGCCACCGTCGCACCTTTGCTCGCCGCCTCAGGCGAGGACGATTGACAGGACTGCTCTCTCGGTATTACACCGACCCCCGCTTTGCTTTACACTCACAAAGGCGCTCAGTATGCTTGATGTTGGCTGTGGGTGCGAGCGCACAAAATCCAAGTTTGATTCCAGACGTAAACAGGAGAACGAAATGGCAGCAGTAGACGAGAAGGTAAAGCAAATCATTGTCGAGCAACTTCAGGTAGACGAGGCTGAGGTCACCCCCGGCGCCAGCTTCCAGGAAGACCTGGGCGCAGACTCCCTCGACGTCGTCGAACTCGTCATGCAGTTCGAAGAAGCCTTCGACATCCAGATTCCCGATGAGGATGCCGAGAAGATTAAAACCGTCAAGGACGCCGTCGACTACATCGAAAAGAACCAAAAGGCGGCTAAGTAAAAAATGGAGCAACGTCGTGTCGTCGTAACCGGCCTCGGGCTTCTCTGCGGGGTCGGCAATACCGCGCCTGAGGTCTGGAAAGGCCTCCTGGCTGGCCGCAGTGGCATGGCCGAGATCAAAGCATTCGATCTCACCGGACACCCCGTTCGCTTCGCCGCAGAGGTCAAGAACTTCGACCCGCTCCTCTTCGTCGACAAAAAAGAGGCCCGCAAAATGGGCCGATTCATTCACTTCGCCCTCGCCGCCTCCGCCGAAGCAATGGAGAGCTCCGGCCTCAAAGTCACCGAGGAAAATCACGACCGCGTCGGCGTCCACATCGGCTCCGGCATCGGCGGATTCGATGTCATTGAGCGCGAGCACATCAACCTGCTCAACGGCGGTCCACGCAAAGTCTCCCCCTTCTTCATCCCCGGCTCCATCATCAACCTCGCCGCCGGCCACGTCTCCATCAAGTACGGCGCACGCGGGCCCAACGAAGCCACCGCCACCGCCTGCACCACCTCAGCCCACGCCATCGGCGATGCATTCCGCCTCATCCAGCGCGGCGATGCCGATGCCATGATCGCCGGCGGCACCGAAGCCTCCATCACCCCGCTCGGCGTCGCTGGCTTCGCTGCCATGCGCGCTCTCTCCACCCGCAACGAAGATCCCGAACACGCCAGCCGCCCCTTCGACAAAGACCGCGACGGCTTCGTCGTAGGCGAAGGCGCCGGCATCCTCATCCTCGAAGAGCTCGAGTTCGCCAAGGCACGCGGCGCAAAGATCCTCGCCGAGGTCGTCGGTTACGGCCTCTCCGCCGACGCCTTCCACATGACCGGCATGGCTCCCGAAGGCGAAGGCTGCGCCCGCTCCATGCGCCACGCCCTCAAAGTCGCTGGCATCTCACCCGATCAGATCGACTACGTCAACGCCCACGCCACCAGCACCCCGCTCGGCGACGCGCTCGAATCGCAGGCTATCGAAAATGTCTTCGGCGAGCGAGCCAGAAACCTCAAGCTCCTCGTCAGCTCCACCAAATCCATGACCGGCCACCTTCTCGGCGGCGCTGGCGGTCTCGAGGCCGGCATCACCGTCATGGCCATGCAGGAGCAGATCGCGCCCCCCACCATGAACATCGTCGAGCTCGATCCGCTATGCCGCCTCAACTACGTCCCCAACAAACCCCAGGCCGCCAAAATCGACTACGCGCTCTCCAACTCCTTCGGCTTCGGCGGCACCAACGGCTCCCTCGTCTTCAAACGCTGGACGGAATAATCCGAATCCGAAAGCGCCGCACTCACGTAGACAACCGGTCTCAAAAGAAAAATCCCAGGCCACGGAAGCCTGGGATTTTTTCGCATAAAACGGGATCGCTTGAAAACGCCTTCTTATAGCATTTTCCCTATAGGTGTAGTCCAAGGGCCAAAGGCCCGCTCTATCCTAGCCTGGGCCGAAGGCCTGGGTATAGGGCCAATAGAACCACCGAGCGCTGTAAGCGCGATCGATGGCCAAGGAAAGGAACCACACCTGGAAGAAAAATTCTCTAGCTTGTAGCAGCAGTAAATCCCACTACGATCAACAGGCCCAGCAGCCACCAACCCACCACTACGGCAGCAGCCTTCCCCGTCGATACCTTCGCCACAATAGCCGTCCCAATCACCAGCAACACCAGGTTCCACAACCCAATCACGTCAAAAAAGCTCAGCGCCGCCTTCAACGCCGGACCCGAGTCCGGCAAAAAGTAGGCCAGATTCGTCCCAACCGGGTTCTTGATGTCGTAAGTGTCGGCGCTGTTGCCGAACATCAGAGTCAGAATCGACAATAATCCTGTCAGCAGTCGCGGAAGTCCCGCATACATGCACACCGCGAACATCTGGCCAAACGTCGTCTTCGCCCCCAACCCAAAATTGAAGCTCGCCCAATAGATCAGCGCGAAGATCGCCACGAACACCAGGATCAAGAGAAACGAGCCATAGCTCACATCGCGGGTGATGTTCGCCGAAAGACGCAGCTGCGAGGCTCTTTGTTCCGGCGTCAGGCTCGCCATCCTCTCTTCCGCCTTCGGACTCTGGTGGATCTGGTTCTCCGACACCCGCTCCCAACCCACCTGTTTCTCCACCACCGCGGTCGACGCCAACGTCACCAGCAACATCAGCAAAAACGGCAGCCACCAGCTCGTACTCCGCAGAATGTCCTTGAACGTCTTGCTCGGAGCGATAAACGTATCCACCACCCGCTCCACCTGGCTCAACCCCTGTCCTGAAGCCTGTCCAGCAGCAACGTCACTCATAAACTCTCCTCGCGCAGATATTTCTCCGCTTCAACAAGATGGCATTTTTGGGTGCTGCCGGATTGTAGCCCCCCCCCGCCAGACATCCCAACAAAATTCTTCGCCAACCCGCACTCCCGGCTTCAACACAGAAGCCTCCCCCCGAAACGACCACGAGATGCACCACCTAAGAACCACGATTTTGCACTTAACAACCACGTTATGACCACGATTTTGCGCTATCAACTTTTTCAGAGCCTCTTTTAGCCCGAGCTGTTGCGCCTGTAGCTGTTGCTGTTGCCTTGCCGTTGTTTTTTGGTTGTCATCCTTCGCGAAGCGGAGGATCTGCTTTTGCTTTTTTGTCCTTATCGCTGCCTTTGCTTTCTCCCGCAAGAAAAAAATCTTCAAAAACCTCAGCAAAATCGCATGTCAAGTCCCAAACCTACCTAAACACATCAAACAAAAGAAGATTCACTTGGCGTATTAGTTCCACTCAAACCGCTATAATGAATCTATAGAACAAAAACAAAGCAAGCCCGGGACAACCCTGGGGATAACTTATTGATAACAAGTATTTTGTAAGCAACCCATTTATTATTAATATTTTGCAGACACCACCACCCTGTAAACTGATGAATCCAGGTATTTTACGTCCAAAATACCCGCCGGGGGAGGGGGGAGGGGTACCCTCCCACGACTCGCAGCCTAGTAAAAATCTGCGCAGCTAAGAAAGTACCCGCAAGTCCGGCACACCAGCTTGCACCGGCTATCCTCCAACCGCGAACTGCAGGTCGGGCAGAAACGCGAATGATGCTCGAACGAGACAGGGCACTCGTCAGCAATCGATTGGGTCATAACCTCGGACTCTGGACTCGTACGCATCGAAAGATAGTAACGCACAACTTCAATTTTCAACTTCCATTGGCTCTCGAAAAGCATCGAAGAAGATACCGTTAACGGAAGCAGTTCGATACGACGAAAACGAAAGAGGAGATACACGATGGATCGCAGCGCATCAGCAGTCTGGCACGGCAGCCTCAAAGAGGGCAACGGAACAATCTCAACCCAGAGCGGAACGTTGAAAGAGACGCAGTACAGCTTCAAGACCCGCTTCGCCGACGGCGTAGGCACCAACCCCGAGGAGTTGATCGCTGCCGCACATGCCGGTTGCTTCACTATGGCTCTCAGCGGTCAAATCACATCCGCTGGCTTCACCCCCGACTCGATCGAGACCACCGCGGCCCTCACTCTCGACATGCACGACAAGCCCACCATCACCAAAATCCACCTGACCACCAAGGCCAGGGTCCCCGGTCTCGACAAGGCGAAGTTCGACGAACTCGCTCACAACGCCGAGGTCGGCTGCCCCGTCTCCCGCGTCCTCAAAGCCGCCGAAATCACCCTCGACGCAACCCTGCTCTAGCCGCGTAGCCCTCTAGTGGGCATGGCCGTGATGGTCATGCCCATGATGATGGCCATGCGCCCCGACTGCTTCCAGCTCAGGTGGCGCGCTGCACCCATGGGTGGTCTCGCAACCGGTAATTTCAAACTGAATCGTCGTATGCGTAATGTGAAAACGCTCCCGCAGAGCGCCGTTGATCCCGGTCAGAATATCGCCGCACTCCGACATCGGCATCTCGGCGATCGTAACGTGGCTTGCTAGAGCATGAGACTGCGATCCCAGGCTCCAGACATGCAGATCATGCACGTCCAGAACGCCTTCAACCGAGGCCATCGCCGCGCGAATCTCACCCAATTGAAGATTTCGCGGAGTCCCTTCCAGCAGAATGTTCAACGTCTCGCGAATGATTCCCACCGAACTCCATAAAATCATTCCCGCAATCAGAATCGACAGCACCGGATCGATCCACGCCAAACCGCTGAACAGAATCGCAGCACCGCCCGCGATCACAGCCGCCGTCGAAAGCGTATCGCCCAGCATATGCAGAAAGACACTGCGGATATTGACATCGCCAGAGAACCGCCACAGCAGCGTCGCAATCGTCCCGTTCATCAGCACGCCAGCCGCCGCGACATACATCATCATCTTCGGTTGAACCGCCACCGGAGCAGCCAGTCGATGGATCGCCTCAATTGCGATCCAAACGGACAGAACAACAAGAGTCGAGGCATTGACGAACGCCGCCAGCACGCCAGCACGCTGATACCCGAAGGTCTTCTGGTCGGTCGCCGGACGCGCCTGAAAGTACACGGCGACAAAGGACAGCGCAATCGCCAACAGATCGCTGGCGTTATGACCAGCCTCGGAGATCAGCGCCAGCGAGTGCGCCCGCAACCCGAAGTAGAAGGTCGCGCCCACATAAGCAAGCGTGAGCGCCATCGATACCTGCAGTACGCGCTGCATCCTGCCGTTCGAACTAGCGACCATATGCATGGTTCAAGTGTAGTCTGCGCAGGGACCGCGTTCAATCACCCTTCAATCACACTCAGTGCGGTGGCGAGGAACTAAGCCGCAGCCCGCTCCACGACTCGGCCACAACAATGCTGTTCGCCGGATTCTGCGGCAGATACCGAACCTGCACCGGCAAATCGGTCCGGATGCCGTGGACATACTCCGCCAGCATCGTCACATCCTGAGCGCACTCATAGGTGACACCGCCAATTCGGTAGTTGTAGAGGATAATCTGCGGCGTAGGCGTCAAATCGTCATCGACCGCCTCCCCACCCGCCCCATTGACGCTGGAGGTGCGAGCCTCAGTCACCATCGTGTCCATGATCGTCCCGTCTGTGATGCGTCCGGATCGGGCAAGCAACTCGCGGCGTTCACGCTCAATCTCTTCGGGTGTCGGTTTCTTCCGGGTAAACGCGTAAATCCCAACGCCAATCCCCGCCGATACGCCTGCGACGATCGCCACAACGACCCGCAGGGAGCGGAGCGCGAGCGGCAAATGAATTGGAGTCAACGAAAACACAGTGTTCTGTCAAAAAGCATAGTCCATGGGAGACGATTCGGCGGAAAGAGGTACTGCCTGAGTAATCATAAGTTACAGGACGGAAAGGTGGGACTCCGGGCCGCGAATCGATAGACGGTTGGCGATATACTGTAAGTTGCCCATGAAGCCGCCTTTTTCTCCTGCAAAGTCATCCGCCCCTGTAAAAGTTACCTCCTCAATACCTAACCTCGCCCATCCGCTTGATCTGGCCGAGGGGCGGCGTATTCGCTCAACCACCGTGATCTGCGTCCGGCGCGGCGACTCCGTCGTTATGGCAGCGGACGGCCAGGTCTCCATCGGGGCAACTGTCATGAAAGGTTCGGCGAAGAAGATCCGGCGTCTCTATCAGGACAAGGTTCTTGCCGGATTTGCTGGCTCGACCGCAGACGCCTTCTCGCTCTTCGCCCGCTTCGAGGTCAAGCTGGAGCAGTATGCGGGCAATCTGGGCCGTGCAGCCGTCGAACTTGCTAAGGACTGGCGCACCGACAAGATGCTGCGGCAGCTCGAGGCTCTATTGATCGTATGCGATTCAAAGCAGACCTTCCTATTGTCTGGGACAGGCGACGTAATCGACCCCGATGAAGGCATCGCCACCATTGGCAGCGGCGGCAGCTATGCCCTTGCCAGCGCTCGTGCGCTGATGGAAAACACAAATCTCAGCGCCAGGGAGATCGCAGTAAAGAGCCTCAAGATCGCCGGGCAGATCTGTATTTACACGAACGACCAGATGACAATCGAAGAGCTGAAGTCTGAGACCACGGCGAACTAATAACATCCAGTCTTCGTAGAACCCTCAACGTTTCGTCGCTTCTAATCGCGACAAGGAGCACCGCATCATGGCAATCTTTCTACCCGGAGCCGCTGAAGATCAGGCCCTCGCACTCGATGAGATGACCCCGCGCGAGATCGTCGCGGAGTTGGACAAGTACGTAGTTGGGCAGCATGCCGCCAAGCGTGCCGTCGCCATCGCACTCCGCAATCGCATGCGCCGGCAGAAGCTCTCTCCCGAACTGGCCGACGAGATCATGCCCAAAAACATCATCATGATCGGGCCGACGGGCGTAGGAAAAACCGAGATTGCGCGGCGTCTAGCGAAGCTGACAAACTCTCCATTCCTCAAGGTGGAAGCCTCGAAGTTCACTGAGGTTGGCTACGTTGGGCGCGACGTCGAGTCGATCGTTCGCGATCTGGTGGAGATCGCCATCGATATGGTCCGCGAAGAGAAGATGGAAGAGGTCGAAGACAAAGCTGAATTAGCCGCAGAAGACCGGCTGATCGACTTGCTCCTTCCGCCGACACCGGCCACGGGAACCTCACCGGAGCAAGGAAAGGACGTCATTCAACTTCCCGCCACAACGGATTCGGAAGAGAAGCCTGGGGATCGCGAACAGCGAACGAGAGAGAAGCTGCGACAGCAGTTTCGCGAGGGAAAACTGGACGAGCGGATCGTCGAGCTGGATGTCCGCGACCGCAACCAGCCTAGCTTTGAGGTCATCTCCAATCAAGGGGCGGAGGAGATGGACATCAATCTAAAAGACATGCTGCCTGGCCTCTTTGGGCAGCGCACGAAGAAGCGCAAGATGAAGGTTGCCGAAGCGTTCGACTATTTAGTACAGGAGGAAGAGAACCGTCTGATCGATATGGATCAGGTGACGCGGCTTGCCGTGGAGCGTGTTGAGGATTCGGGGATTGTATTTCTCGACGAGATCGACAAGATTGCCGGGCGCGAGGGTGGTCACGGACCCGATGTTTCACGGGAGGGTGTGCAGCGTGACATTCTGCCAATTGTTGAAGGGACTACGGTTAGCACCAAGTATGGAACGGTTTCGACCGACCATATTTTGTTCATTGCGGCTGGAGCGTTTCATGTCTCCAAGCCGAGTGATCTGATCCCTGAGCTGCAGGGCAGGTTTCCGATTCGCGTGGAGCTTAACTCTTTGACGGTGAATGACTTTATCCGCATCCTGACGGAGCCGAAATCTTCGCTGGTGAAGCAGTCTACGGCGTTGCTGGAGACGGAGGGGTTGAAGCTGGAGTTTACGAAAGAGGCGATTGCGGAGATGGCGCAGTTTGCCTTCCGAGTGAACGAAACTACCGAAAACATTGGGGCTCGCAGGCTGCATACGATTCTGGAACGAGTGCTGGATGAGATCAGCTTCCAGGCTCCGGATCTATTCAAGAGTCCGCGGGCGGAGATCACCGAAGAGGGCGTGGTGGGCGAAGTCCATGCCTCTGCACCGCTTACGTCGGAGCCGCGGGTGCCTTCGCCGCCGCTGCCGGTGATAGAGCGGCAGACCACGACAGGCGCGGAGAAGGTGATCGTGGTCGATCCCGAGTATGTGCGACAGCAGGTCGCTTCTATTGTGAAAGACCAGGATCTCTCGCGGTATATTTTGTAGATTTTTTTGGTGTGGTGAGAGGGGCGTTTTTGCAGGGGATTCGCGTTTTTCTGCTCGAAAAACGTGGTCAATTACGTGGTTCTTTGTGGTCGATCGGTGGTCATAACGTGGTTCTTATGTGCTGTTGACCGACCACCGAAAAACACGCCAACTTTTTTCCACATTTTCCAATTTATTTTCTAGCTTTGGAAGCGACGTGGCGGCGTCACTGTTATTTCAGACTCGCGCCCCCCCCGGCCTAATGGTGATCTGCGGCGCCAGCAGATGATGCATGCCAGCTACAACTCGATGGTGATGCGTCGGCACAATCCAGTCAAATATTCTGCTCACAGAGATTTTCAAGCAGGAAGTACGATCGCCGTCTTTCACAGTTCAAACGTTTAAACCCCTAAATTGCGACGGATCGCATGTTAGATACCCCGTACTGCGTGGTTCCTCGTCTCCGATTTTCATGCAGACTTCTTGCATGATGTTGGATAATTGTTGCATAGTAGACGCCCGATACCTCCGGACAGCGGTAAAGACTGACGCTGCTGTGGCAGAGGCCCGGCAAAAGGGTCAGGGCTTGTACCTCTAGCTACTTCAGATATTTCCGGTCAAACTTTTTCCGGAACGGGTCCCAGGCGCCTCATGTGCGGGGCCAGCGCAGACGGCGAAGAGAGTTTCCCTAGCTCTCATGATTGATGCGGCAGATTTCGATTTGTCGCCGCAAAGGTGAAGACGTGTCTCTCGCGGGCCGATCGGCCAATTCCAGCGTTGAGATGCATGGAGCCTGATGAATTTTTCGTTCCTACCCGATCTGATGGCCTTGGCGATCCTGATCGTTATCCTATTGCTGCTGAGACGACGCCATCCTCAAGGACGCGCCGACATCTGGCTGCTGGGACTATTTTTCACGCTGGTTGAGGCTGTTGCCCATACGTTCTACCCGCAGAACGCTCTACCGCATCGAGGGCTGCATCTGGTCGTTATGGACTGCTACCTCGCGGCTGGAGTGGTCTTTGTCTGGGCCTCCGGGGGATATTCCTTTTCGCGCAGCACCGAGTTGATCTATCTGGCACTGAACACCCTGCCGCTGTTGGCGATGACGACGCTGTATGGGTTGCATATCTATTCGACAGTCGCATTCTTCTGCTGCATCGCGGCCGGGCTCGTGATTGGCGTATCGAGCTCGCTGTATCTGCGCCACAACTGGAGATTTGCGGCGCTGCATGTATGCGGCTGGCTGGCGATGGGGTACGTGATTCATCGGGGCCTGTATCGGGATGCGGTGTATTGGGGCCTATGCTGCGTCTACACGATAACGGCGCTGAACTTTCAGCGCCGCCTGCCGCAGCAAAGCACCGGCAAACTGGCCATCGTGACCGGCTTCGTGATCTGGTCGCTGTGCCTGCTGCTGCATCCCTGGATCGTGCCGCACCGAAGCTATGCCGACATCGCCTCGCACATCTGGAACATGCAGAAGTCGCTCATCTCGATCGGCATGATCCTCGTGATGCTGGAGGAGCAGGTCTCGAGCAACGAGTGGCTGGCGCTGCACGATGAGCTGACCGGCCTGCCCAACCGGCGGCTGTTCGCGGACCGCCTGACGACGGCGATCGAGCGTGCGGACCGCATGCAGACCAGGCTCGCCCTATTAATCCTGGATATGAACGGGTTCAAGAACATCAACGACACGTTCGGCCATCAAGCCGGGGACCAAGTGTTGCGTGAGATCGCGGCGAATCTGCGGAGAGGCGTTCGCGCCTCGGATACGCTGGCGCGGCTGGGTGGCGATGAGTTCATCATCGTTGCGACGGACCTCGATGTTAACCAGTCGCTGGATCACTTTATGGAGTCGGTGCGGAACGCCTTGCAGAGACCGATCCTGGTGGAGGGGCAGCCGATGGCGGTGTCGGCGAGCATGGGAATGGCGATCTATCCGGATGATGCTGACGATTCGATCAAGTTGCTGCGGGTCGCCGATCAGCGGATGTATGCCCTGAAGCGGAGACCGGAGCTTTCACCCAAAGCGGTAAAGTCCGCCGTGGCGGATTCGGCTCCGATCGCGATCGCGGGCGGTCAGCAGTAACAGCAATTGATCGCTTCGATCGCTTCATGCAGAATGTGTCGCTTCGGCTGACAGCGCAAAAAGGCCCGCTTTACGAAAAGCGGGCCCCTCCGTTTACTCAATGGAACGACTCTAGCGGGGATGGCCGCCGCCGCCGTGGCTGCCCTGAAATCCGGCGCTGTGTTCACCGCCCGCATCATGGCCTGCGTTGCCTACGTGACCTTGACCATCCCGCGCCTCGTTGCCCTGGAAGTGGGTAAACGGCTGCGCCCCGCGCTCCGGCATCGGTCCTGCGTAACCGTGATGAGGATCGTAGCGGTTATCGACGTGGCCGTAGAAGCCGTGAGGGCCGTGGAACCAGGGGCCGGCTCCGATGAACACCCCGCCGGTGAACCAGTCCGGCCCATAGTAGCCATAGGGAGCGCAGTTATACGGAGCGTAGTCAAAGTACCCGTAAGGACACACAGGAGCTACTCCAATACTGACGGCCACCTGCGCTTGTGATGTTTTGGGAGTTGAGCCTGTAAAACACAGACCTGCGAGTGCAAGCGATGCAAGGAACTTGATGCCACGCATATATTTCACCTCTTAAGCCTTAGAGAAAGATAGAAGAAGAAGAGTTGTGCGGTTGTCGGCCGCCGTTACAGATGTTTTGTAGAGACTCGTTTTCGAAAGGTTGCTTATGCAATCAACAAAAAATGCGCTGCAAGTAAAACGGCCCGCAACGCCAGTCCATTATGCAGGAGTTGCGGGTAGTTTAGCGAGTGGCCGATTAGCGAGTGGCTGCGGCGAGTTCGCCGATCTGGCTGAGTCGCTTTTCGAGCATTGTTTCCAGATCCACGATTGCCTTGGAGAAGCCTTCGATGCCTTCCTTCAGCTTGTCGGTCGCCATGCGGTCGGCGGCGTGCATCTTGTCGAAGGTGGCCTTGTCCATGGGGATCTTCTGGATGCCCAACTTCTGTGCGGCGGCCGGATCGAGCTTGCGCGGCAGAGGGGCCTGGGTGGTTTCGAGCTCTTCAAGCAGCTTGGGCGCGATGGTGAGGAGATCGCAGCCGGCGAGTTCCTTGATCTCGCCGATGTTGCGGAAGCTCGCGCCCATGACGACGGTCTTGTATCCGAATTTCTTGTAGTAGTTGTAGATGGTCGTCACGGACTGGACGCCGGGATCGTCGGCGCCGACGTAGTCTTTGCCGGTGTCTTTCTTGTACCAGTCGAGAATGCGTCCGACGAATGGCGAGATAAGAGTGGCGTGCGCTTCAGCAGCGGCGACGGCCTGATGGATGCCGAAGAGGAGCGTCATGTTGCAGTGGATGCCTTCCTGCTCGAGGATCTCGGCTGCCTTAATGCCCTCCCATGTGGAGGCGAGCTTGATAAGGATGCGATCGCGGGAGATACCGGCCTTGTCGTACAAAGCCATGATGGCACGCGCCTCGACGATTGACTTCTCGGTGTCGTAGGAGAGCCGGGCATCGACCTCGGTGGAGACGCGGCCGGGGATGATGTTGAGAATTTTTAGGCCGAAGGCGACTTCGAGTGGCCGGAAGGATTGTGCAGCGACGTCCTTATCCGAGACACCGGAGCCGGCATTCTTACGCATCTGTTTCAGAACGTCATCGACGACGGATTGATATTCGGGCTTCTCGGCGGCAGCGGCGATCAGAGATGGGTTTGTGGTCGCGTCCTGCGGGCGAAACTGCTGGATGGCGTTAAAGTCTCCGCTGTCGGAGACGACGGTGGTATAGCCACGAAGCTGTTCTAGTAACGATGCCATAAGTTTGCTCCTTCGCTGTTGCTGTCGATTTTATCAAGATTGCCGGGAGACCGCGGATTGCATGGATAAGAACGGATGAAAAATTTAACACAGATTGGCACAGATGACGCAGATTCGAGAACAACCAAAGATGGGAACGATGTGGCGGAATTGGTTGCGAATGTGGAGCTTTTCTATGTGTGGTTCTCTGTCGTATCCGTCTTGATCTGTGTCATCTGTGTTAAGTTTTATCCGCGCAACCCGCGGTCGTTCCTTTTATCCTGCGGCAAATTCATTTTCGAGAATGCCCAAACCGTCAATTTCTATTTGGATGCGGTCACCGGCCTTAACGGCTCCTACGCCTGAGGGAGTTCCAGTTGGGATCAGGTCTCCGGGCTCAAGCGTCATTACTTGGGTGATGTAGCGGAGCAGGTCGGCGATGGGGAAGATGAAGTCGCGAGTGGACCCCTGTTGTTTTACGGCGCCATTGAGCCGCGTGATGACCGTAACTGGCGCGCCGCCAGCGGGATCGATCTCGTCGGAGAGGATGGGGCCAACCGGGCAGAAGGTGTCGAAGCCCTTGCCGCGGGTCCACTGGCCGTCAGCTTTCTGAATGTCGCGGGCGGTGACGTCGTTGACGCAGACGTAGCCGCGAATGTAGGGGCGAACGTCTTCATCGGGACCAATCTTGTAGCAGCGGCGGCCAATGACGATGCCGAGCTCGCCCTCGAAGTCGACGCGAGTGGAGATGGCGGGGAGGCGGACGACTCCTTTAGGCGCGAGCAGGGAAGACGGCGGCTTGAGAAAGAGCAGAGGCTCCTTGGGGACTTCGTTGCCGAGCTCGGCGGCATGGTCGCGGTAGTTGCGGCCGACGCAGAGGATCTTCGAGGGCGTCACTGGCGGGAGGAGGTGCAGATCGGAGATGGGCACGGGCTCGAAGTTGACTGCGGTCGTGGGGACAGGCAGGCCGCCGAGGATGCGCGAGGATAGGTCTTCCTGCGGGGCCTGCATGGGAACTGTTGCCCAGAAGACGCCGTTGCGCTTCTCCACAAAGGCGTAGCGTGAGAGAATGGCACCGTTTTCCGAGGACAGATACTTGCAGTAACGCATTTCTATTGCTCCCTTAGTGTTTCCTGGATGTCGGCGCTGGGCGCACTCTCGTTACCTGCTGTATCGACAGCAGTGACACGATAGGCGTAGCGGCGACCGGCCACGGCAGTTTGGTCGCGGTAGGCAGGACCGGCGACCGGGGTTGTGTTCAAACGCGCCGCTGTTCCCGCGACTGCGCCTTTTGAGTCAATATCTTGACGATACACGTTATACCCGGCGAGGTCGGGATCGGTGTTAGGTGTCCAGGAGAGATCGATGGAGCGGTCGGCTGCGGTGGCTCCCCCAGGGATGGCTTCGAGGCCGGTGGGAGCGGGCGGAGGAAAGGTGTCGCGCATCATGATGGCCGCCGGAGACGAGATGGGGCTGCGGAGTTCGAGCGTGTGGCCTTCGAGTGAGACGGAACGAACCCGCTGGGCGGTGTAGCGGTAGGATTCGCCCATCTGCGCGGTGCGGTCGAGGGTTCCGCCGGCGTCTGCCGGTTGGGTGGGGGTTCGGAGCTTGACCTCGATGGGCGCGGGCGGAGAAGCAAACGGCGACTTGGCCGGGGAGGAAGAATCGGACTTGGGTGGATGGTCGGTGTGGGTCTTCTGGGCCGGCTTCTGGCCTGGTTTGGATGAGGATTTTGACGTTGGTTTAGGCGGCGCGGGCTCGATGACGGTTCCGTCGGGGGCCAGAGGGAGGCGGTCAAGTTCGACTGCGGCGGTGCTTCCGGTGTGCTGCCACTCGATCATGGCGCCCTCGCGGGTTGGAGTCGCGCGGAGATGGTCGACGGAGGGGGGAGCGGCGCCGGCAGCGGCGAATGCGTCGGGCGAAGGGCCAGCCGAGTGGCCATTGGAGTTGAGGATTTCGACGCGGTAAACGAGGAGGATGGGGGAATCGGCAGTCAGAGCCGGAGGAAGGACATCCACTGTCTGGCTCATGCCGGACTGGACCGGCAACCGTTTGACCGGGGTGCAGGTTGCAGAGGGTGGATTGGCGACGCGGCAGATCGCTGCTGTCATCGCGCCTTTGATTGCAAGGCGGTCAGTGGTTTTTTCGGGAGTCGTCCAACGCAGGCGAACTTCGTCACCGACGCGCTCGGCGGTCAGGTCCTTGACGGCTTCGGGGAGATTAAGGGATGGGGGGTGCGGCTGTCCGGGGCTGGCGCATCCGGCCATGCAGACGATCAGGAAGGCGGTCGCAGCCGGTAACCATGACGGGCTGTGCGGATGACCAGAGATGGAGGAAAACTTCATTAGTCTTTGATCATAGGGTGGCCACGGAGTGATCGATAGTCCAGCATCGTGAACAGGTTAGGCATTTTGAAGGTTTCGAGCTTCTTTTGAACGTAGAAAGCGCATCCAACCTCAGACAGTGAGGTACTTCGTACAAGGTTTGATCCCATTTCAACATCTGTTGAGCAAGCGAACTACTCCTATGAGCAAAAATATCACTTCCCCAAGTGTTCTGGATTCGCCGGATGTTCCGCGCGCACCTCATGACGGCAATGGATCGAATAGTTATCGCAATCTTCACGTGGATGGCGCGGCGGCGGAGTCTTTTATTGCCGAAAAGCGCATCGGCGAACGCATCAAGCATCTGCGCATCAAGAAGTCGATGGGCCTGGTGGAGCTGGGGCGGCACACCGGCCTTTCGGCCAGCTTTCTTTCTCAGCTTGAGACGGGACGCGTAGTGCCGACGCTGCGCAATCTTGCGCGCATCGCCATGGTGTTCTCGAAAGACCTGAGCTACTTCTTCGATCCGGAGCCGCAGACGCTGTTTCGCGTGCATCGCCGGAACGAACGCGTTCGCCTGCCGCAGACGGGCGCCGATGATCCTGGGTATTTCTTTGAGAGCCTTGGCTATCAGGTTCCGGATCGCCAACTCGACCCCTACTATGCAGAGTTTCTGCCGATCAAAGAAGGGCGCGTTCCGCGCGCGCATCAGCATGCCGGCTGCGAGTTCCTTTATCTGCTCTCGGGTTCGCTCGACGTAAGGCACGGCGAGTCGACGCATCACATTGAACTCGGTGACGCCATCTACTTCGACGCAAACACCACCCACAGCTACGTATGTACGGGCAAGACGCCGGCGACTGCGGTGATCGTAACGCTGCAACATCCGCTCATGCTGCAGCCGGGAAACAGTTCGCGGGCGGTACACCTTGATGGTGGAAAAGTTCGAGTGGTCTCGCCCGCAATTTTGCCCACAACCGCAGCTCCGAAGAAAAGCGCTGAGCGAATGCAGTAGATCCGTTTCGTGAAACTAATCGAATGGCTCTGCGGGCAGGGTGGGGAGATTGACGGCCATCACATCGAGGCGCTGCAGGGCTTTACGGGCGAGTCCTGTCAGGGGAAGCGAGCCGAGGCGTTTGGTCAGCACCCAATGCAGGTCGGCAGATGAGGCCGGAATGGCGCGGCGAAGGCCATTGTCGTCCGGACCGTGCGCGGCAAAGATCTGGACGTAGTAGTTGGTGTTGGTGATGGCGTGACGCAGTCGCAGTAGAGGCTCGCGTCCCTGCACGGCGTCCAGAGGCAAGGGCGGCAGTTCGTACATCCCCGGCATCAGGCTGACATCTTCCGCGCGAAGCTCCAACAACACCTCGGTGACCGTCCCGCGCTTTCTCAGACTGAGAAGATACGCGGCCTGTCTGCTGAGCTGCGCAGCTCGTGGAGACGTGGTGTGTTCGCCGCGGGTTTTGCACATCGAGAAGGCCGGACAATGCAGACAGAGCGGAGCTCGCGGCAGACAGATTGTCGCGCCGAGCTCCATCATGGCCTGGTTGTGATCGCCGGCTATGTTGATTCGTTCGCCGGCACGCCGTTTCGGCATCAGCTCGGTTGCTTTCTTCTGCACAAAGGCACGGCCTGCCGCGGTCTTCGTCTCGGGCCGGCCAGTGAGGCGAAGCAATACCCGCTCCACGTTGCCGTCGACCACGGCGATGCTCTCGCCGAAGGCGATGCTGGCGACGGCTGCGCTGGTATATTCGCCGATGCCGGGAAGGGTGCGCAGCTCCGCCGCAGTGCTGGGAAGGACTCCGCCGCGCTCCCGGGTGAGGAACTGTGCCGTCTTGTGCAGCAGACGCGCGCGCCGGTAATAGCCCAGGCCTGACCACGTGGCAAGCACCTCCGATTCGGGCGCAAGCGCGAGCGCAAGCATCGTAGGAAATCTTCGCAGGAAGCGTTCATAGTGTTCGACGACGGCGGCAACCCGCGTCTGCTGCAGCATGACCTCGGAGAGCCAGGTGCGATAGGGATCGCTGACTCCGCGCCACGGCAACTCGCGCGCATGGCTGCGATACCAGCTCATGAGCTTGCGGCGGAAGAGAGCGGCGTCAAGCTTTGCCTCCGCGGAGGAGCTGTCCTGCATGGGATCTTCGACAGCACTCGGTGACTCGACGGGAGAGGTCATTCGGAGCCAGTCTATCTCTACCGGCCCAAGGTACTACACGGATTTCGATCATGCAGCAGGTTATTCGCCGGCAGCGCTGGTTTTTCTCGATTTCGGCCGGCGGCCTGCCCACCCGGCACCCGCAATCCCTCAAACCGCGCAATCGCATCCAGAGATAAAAGGGTGGAGAGTCTCAATCGGGCCTGCGATGCTTTGCATCACCCGTGTCCTCGCCACCCTTAAACGAAAAACAACTTCGAATTACCAGACATTCTATTCCTGACTTGCCCTGTTTATGCAAGTACGGGACCCAATGTTCAGAAAAATGGATGGAGATGCGCAAATTCGGCCCATGCAAGTCAGGAAAACTTGAAGGCAACAAGCTTATCGGCTTAGCAGTTCTGATACTTCCAGTTGCGCTGCTTGCCCTCGGCGATCCACTCGACTGCCTGCGCGATGCGCTTCTCTTTGGTTTCGGGGCGCTTTGCCTCGGTAATCCAATCGGCGTACTCGCGCTGGCAGGAGGCAGAGAAGCCAGCGAAAACCTTGGCTGCAGCTTTATTCTTCTTGAGCGCTGCAGTAAATTCCGCAGGGACTTTTGGCGAGGGCTTCGGCGCCTTCGCAGGACGCTCGAGCGATTTGGTGCGCTGTCCGCTTAGAATGAGTTCCGCAGCTTGCCGGTAGTAGCCAAGCATCTGTTTGTCCGGAGGAAGATCCTTGAGGCTCGTGATCTTTCCGAGCGATCCCATGCCGTCCTCCGAGTGCAGACCAGCCTCGTTGAGGATTGCGTTCATCTCCGGACCCCACAGGCCGAGGGCGCAGTGCTGCTTGAACGCGGCCATGTGGCCGAGGATCACGCCGCGTACCTGAAAGAACGGCATGCTCCACTTGATTGTCTCTTCAACCTCGGGACAGGCTTTGTGCGCCAGCTCGCGGATGTGCAACAGGATGGGTTGCGCGAAGGGCTGCGACTTCGCGATGTAGGCGTCGACCTTCGGATGGAACGCAGGATTTTTCACGACAGCAGTTTACAACTGTCGTCAGGCCGTGTCTCCCGGTTTTGGCTTCGGGGCCGACGGGTAGGGTTTGATCGGATACGGCGGTCCCTTCGCAAAGACCTGCTGCATCGAGGCGTCATAACCGTAGATGTCGTCGAAGAAGTCGGCCTGGCCGTCCTGGTCAACCCTCGCCGTGAGATAGAAGATCACGATAGGCAGCGGAGTCTTCAGGCTGACCGTGCGATTGTCTGGTCCGCTGTTCATCGCGGCCTGCACCTTCGCGAGATCCCAGTCGCCGCCCTCGCCCTGTAAGACCCACGCGGCGAGATCGGCGGGCTTCTGCACGCGGATGCAGCCGTGGCTGAAGTCGCGGCGCGTCTGCTCGAAGAGGGAGACCGCAGGCGTGGAGTGCAGGTAGATGTCGTACTGGTTGGGGAATATGAACTTCACCAGGCCGAGCGAGTTCTTCGGGCCAGGTTTTTCGCGCACCATCACGCCGCCCTGAGCTACATCTTTCGCCGTGTAGTCGGTCAGCACGGTTCCTTTGTTATTGGTGACTTCGAAGTTCTTGCTCGCAAGGTAGCCGTGGCTCGTCGCAATGTGCGGGGCAAGTTCCTTGCGTGCGATGTCGACCGGTACATTCCAGTAGGGACGGAAGACAAGATACTTCATCATGTGGGTGAACACCGGGGTCTCGTGCTCGCCGATCACTTTGCCGACGACAACGCGCATGGTGAAATCGAGCTTGTGGTCGGGATCATAGCCGCGCAGAACAAACTCCGGCAGGTTCACCATCAGGCGCGCGTGCAGGTAGGGCTCGGGCAGCCAGCGCCAGCGTTCGAGTGAGTCCTGAAGCTGCGCTACGCGAGCGGTCATCGGTACGTTGAGCGACTTGATCGTCTGTGGCGTCAGCTTGCCATCTTCGGTGTAACCGTGACGGTGCTGATAGTTCTTGACCGCGTCGGACAAGCCATCGCTATAGATGTTTTCGGAGGAAGCGTCGATCATGGCGGCGGCTGGGGCGTCTCCTTCCAACTGCAACCGCGCCAACAAAGCGGCGGCTGCGGGATAGATATCACCCACGGAGACAGCTTTGGCGATGGCCGGCAGCGGATCTGCGGCGGCCTGCTCCTGCCGCTTGGCAAGATCGATGTAATGTGCGAGCGCCTGTTCCGTTTTGCGATAGTCCTCAGAATCTGGTTCGACGCCAGCGATCAGCTTCGGTACATCGGCTGCATCCACCACGTTGTCGGAGACGAACTCGGCGAGATCGTATTTCTTGTCCGCGATGCCGATGTCGAAGTTGAAGTGTTGCGGATTGACTCGGCCAATGCGCAGATCGGAGATATAGCGCATGACATTCACCGTCATCGCCACATCGAAGAGCGAGATGGCGTCGGGTGACTTGCTGTTCAGCTCCTGCACGCGTTCGGCCCAGCGCGGCGCGTCGTAGTCCTCGGGGATTAGGCCCTTCGCGGCAGCATCCTGGAACTGCAGCATAAACGCTGTAGCCGTCGCGGTAGGCACGCCATCACGAGTCCATGCGACTTCGTAGTTGCGATCATCGTAGAAGGTTTGGATGATCGATTCGTAGTCGGAAAAATCGGGCCAGCGCAGGTCGGGCACTTTCTTGGTGTCGACCTTTTCCGGCGGAAGCGCCTTCTTCTCCACCAACTGATGCAGATTGCTCGAGTAAGCATCTGTATTGGGAGCGGACTTCGACTTGCGATGGCGGTGGCATCCGCTCGCGAGCAGCAGAAGCATCAGGACACATACAGTACCGGCGGAACGGAACGGCGCTTGGATCATTGCGGATGGACCATCCTTCATGGCGAAGCTGTTTATCTCGGGTGACGATTTATTATGCAGGAATTCGCGGAAAAATCGAGGAAAACCGCGAGCCGCCGCAAGCCGGATGCAATCTTCGCTGCCGCTACCGTGCGATCTCCGGCAGCAACGTCAGGCACAGCATCGCCTGGGTTAGAAGAATTGCTCCGGAGAGGCCGAGAAACAGCTTCCGCTGCCGCGTTTCGAGCGCGTCCGCGAAGACTCCGCCCACAAACGTAAACAGAAAGGGGAGCGCCCACAGCCACGGAGTCGAGATAGTCTGCGTTGTCACCAGCGGGAAGAGCAGCAAGACCATTACCAGTGGAGCGGTGTTGCCGAAGTAGCGGCAGCGGCGAACCGCAACATACAACAGAAGCGCCACGATTGTCGCCACCACGATGGGTCCGTTCGCCAGATTCAGAAGAAAGCCCTTGGCTCCCTCCAATGCAAACCACATTCGCGCTGCGCCTCCGGTGAAGACGTAGCTGAACGGTTCCAAGCGGAACGCATAGAACGCAAGCAGGATTGCCAACGCGCCGGCCGCGGAGAAGATCAGGATCTGCATCACGTAGCTGCGGCGGCGCTCCGCCAGATACAGCATCCACACCGTCGCCATCCCAAAGCCGATGATCGCCGCCAGCAGATGCGCGGTCGCGGTCAGGCCCAGGGCCAGCGTCAGGAGTGCGATGCGCGGCCTCCATTTGCGGCGCGGACCCTGCATCGCATGGGCCACACCCATCGCCGTGTAGATCACACCGTAGAGTCCCCACATCGCCAGTACATCGTTGTTCGGCATTACGGCAGAACGCACGATCGCAGGGCAAAAACAGTACAGTCCCAGCGCGAAAAAACCGCCCTCGTTGCCGAAGAGACGCCGCGCGACCCACCACAGACCGCCGCCGAGCCAGATCGCGAAGAAGATAAAAGGCAGGTGCAGCAGGTATTTGACGCTGAAGAGTTCATGCCGCGCCTCCCACGTCGAGCCGTGCAGTGTGCCTTCGGCGTAGAGCCTGTTCTCTGGCCTGCGCAACTTGTCGATGCCAAGCATCGCCAGGCGCTGGACGGTAAGCGGAAGACCGGCGATCCGATAGGCAAAGGTACCGTCGCCGTTCAGGTTGCCGCAGGTGGTAAAGTAGCCGGCCAGCGGTGAAGGACGCTCCCACATCTCGCGGCCGCACTCCGCATAGCGGTAGTCCTGCTGCGAGAGCTGCTGGCGATGCACGACCCAGAGGCATTCCGCCAGAAAAAACAGCAGAAGCAACGCAGCCAGGCGCTGGGGCCGGCCGATTTTGATGCGGGGAAGCTTCATGCGTTGCGTTGCCGGCTTTTACGTTTCATCGATTCTCGTCCCGCATCTGGCGTATCTCCTCATCGACTGCGATCTCTCAACCGCTCTTGGGAGGATAGCCACGGCCGATGGGCAACAGCCGCGTCTTCAAGTGTATCGTGAGAGATATGCAGTCGCTTTCTTTCATTCCCGGCCGCGCTTTTCTCTCGGTAGATTCTTCCATCGTTCCGTGGACCGTCGTCTTCGAGGATGAAGGCGTGGCAGGCTACTTCTATGCCTGCGACCGCTCGCAGGTGACGCATGAAGAGAGCATTCTCGACGCGATGCTGATCTATAACGTTGCCGCGCTCGCCAAAAGCGACGCGGAAAAAGAGCGGCCCGAACCGCAACGCATCGCCTCAGTGGAATGGTCGCGCGATGGCCTGCAGGCCGTGCTTTATCTCGACGGCACACCTCAGGCGCTCTATGACTTTGGAGCGCGCCGCGGCTACTGCCGGATGGACTTCCCTAATTTTCGTGAGGAACCCGGACAAAGGTGGCAAAAATCGACGCACGCATGGTCCGATGCGGCGATGCAGCGCTTCGAATCGTCCCTCTACGCGTGAAGTCTCCTACTCGGGAGGCAAATGCAGCTCCATAAAAACGTTCGCACGAGCATACGGAGATGGCTCGAGCCTCTCAGGTGGCAAATGACGAAATCCCAGCGATTCATAAAGATGAACCGCATTCGCAAGCTTGGTATTGCTCGCAAGTTCGAGCGTGTGAGCCCCGAGTATCTTCGCCTGTGCAATTGTGTAATCGAGCAGCCTGCGGCCTATTCCATGGCCGCGGTAGTGCTCTGAGACAGCCATCTTCGCAATTTCATACACGCCCTGTTTGACAAAGATCAGTGCACAGCAGCCGATCCTCTCTTCGCCCGCGAGCGCCATTGCAATCTGCCCGCCAGTCCGAAGAATGTTCTCCTCCGGATCGATAAGCTGAATAAGATCTTGTTCCTCCACTCGAAAATACCGCGAGATCCAAGCTTCGTTCAACTCACGAAAGGATGCCGCATCACCATGTTGAAATAATCGAAAAGCGATCTCCGGCATCGTATAAGCCTCCAAGAACAAGGGCATCCGAACCTGGGTTTGCATCATGGAAGTTCACTCCTGACAAAAACGTAAGCCAAGCCCCCTGATATGTCCAATATCTTGTTCGTTCCCATTATGATGTTCTAAATATGGATGGAGATATCGAACTTCGTCATCTTCGCTACTTTGTTGCGGTGGCCGAGGAGCTACACTTCGGACGCGCTGCGCTGCGCCTCCATCTCGCGCAGCCTCCACTCTCGCAGCAGATTCGCAAACTTGAAGAGATCCTTGGCCATCCGCTGTTCCTCAGAACATCCCGTGCTGTAAAACTTACCAGCGCGGGAGAGGTCTTTCTGGAGCGCGCAAAGCGGACTCTTCGCAACGTACAGGAGGACGTGGACGAGGCGCGCAGCATCGGTCGTGGCGAGGAAGGCTCTCTAAGGGTGGGATTCATTGGATCAGCGATGCTCACAGCGCTGCCGGCCATGCTGGGACGCTATCGCAGGCTCTACCCGAAGGTAAACCTGCAACTGCACGAGTCCTATACCTCCGCCGTAGTGCAAAGGCTTCTCAAAGGTGAACTCGACGCAGGCTTTTTGCGCGACAGCGGCCAGGTGTCGGGTCTGGAGATTGAGTCTCTCTTCTCTGAACCGTTCATTGCCGTACTCCCAAAGAAGCATTCTCTTGCCAGGTACAAGGCCATCTCTGCCAAAGAACTCCGCGATGAGCCCTTCGTCTTTTTCAAACCAGCAGCAGGAGCTCTTGCCTACGAGAAACCGGTCTCGCTCTGTGAAGAACACGGTTTTCGTCCTCGGGTCGTGCAGGAGGCCCCGCAATGGCTAACGATCATGCGGCTCGTAGGCGCAGGTCTCGGTGTAACAATCGCACCAGCTTGCGTAAAACAGATCGCTACTCCTAATGTTGTGTGTTTGAGCCTCCGCCGCGTCACCGTGCAGAGCGACATCGAGCTCGCCTTTCGCACCAGCGAAGACCGTGCCATTGTAGAAGCGATTGCAACCGTCGCGAGACAAAGCTTCCCGCAGAAAAGACATTGCAGCCCCGTAAGCCGCTACCCCAAAAACATATCTTCCACTTCGAGCCAGTCGTTGACCCGTTTGTAGCCGGTGACACCGATATTGTGCGGCGAGGTGTAAAGAATGCCTTCGCCCTTGAAGCGGCGTAGCTGGCGGGGATTGTCGTCGATCAGGTAGTCGGCTCGCAGGATGCTCTTGTCGCCGCAGTAGACGATGTGCGACGCGGGTATAAATGGGAAGTGCTTTGCCAGCCAGCGGTATTTCGCCTGAAACGAGGTCGGCACCTCCATCGCCGCCGTGGCGATAAACACCTCGTAGTTCTGAGTCAGCCGCCGCAGAACACGCTGCGACTCCGGCATTACCGCGAGCACATCGAAGAAGTCCTCGGAGCGGAGATAGGCATCGAGCACGTCATGACGGTCGGCCGAGACCACGTCCCACAGCCATTTGCCCTGCAGGTCTTGGAGTGTAATCTCCTCGCCGAAGTGCCGGTTGTAGCGCAGCAGATGCTCGCCGAGAGCATCCGCCATCACCTCATCCATGTCTACACAAAGTCTTTTCACACAAAGATTCCTGACTGCAAAGCGCGCCTAAAGAGAACGGATGATCGAGGCCGCGATGCTCTCCACCGGAACCGTTTTGCGTTGCGGAGAGTCGCGCGCAGGGTCGTAGTAGAGCAGGCGGCCGCAGCTCTCGCAGGTCATCATGGTCTCGTCGTTGTTGCGGTCGCGCAGATCGTTCCAGCGCTGTGGCCGCACCATCATCTGGCACGCCATGCACTTTTGATTGAGCGCTTCCGCAACAGCTGTCCCCTTGGCTTTTACGATACGGTCATAGGTAGAGAGCGCGCTTTCGCCGATCTCCGCGCGCTCTGCCTTGCGCTTTTCTTCGACCACAGCCAGTAATGTCTTGTCCTGTGCGATCGTCTCGGCTGCTCGCACTCTTTCGCGCTCCAGGGTCGCTGTCGCGTCCGTCACTGCCTCATCGGCAAGCTTCTTCTGCGCGTCCAACCCTTCGCTGCGCTCCATGCTCTCGATCTCTGCGTCTTCGAGCCGGCCGATCTCAGCCTGGGCAAAGGCGATCTCGTGCTCGAAGGCAGTCACTTGAACTGTTGTCGTCGCAAGGTCCATCTGTTTGCGGATGCGCGCGATCTTTGCCTGATGATCCTTGACGTCGGACTCCTGACGCCGCCGCAACGCCTCTTCTTTCGCGATGAGGTCAACAACGACAGCTCGCTGCCCCGCGACAGCCTTCGCCTTCGTCTCAAGCGCGGCAATGTGCTTCGGCAGCGCAACCATCTCATCGCGGAGCCGCCTGGCCTCAACATCGTGGCCCTGCAAAACAATCAATTTTTCAAGATCTGGATGCATTCCTGCGTCTCTCCTTCTACTCCGCGCCTTGCGAAAACTGCCCTTACCAAGGATACGCCTTACATCTTGCTGACATTGATGTAGTAGAGATCGGTCGCCACATCGAACTCGTCTTTCGGCAGCGTCGTCTTCATTGTCCGCCACTCCATGGTTGGATGGATGGTCTCCCAATGCTCCTTTGAGCCTGCGCGCACCGGCATTGCAAAGCCTTTCTCATCTGCGGCCCACCGATACTGAACGGTACTTGCCGCGTCGTCAAACTTCAACTCCAGCGTGGGGATTGCGGTGTGCCACAGATACTGGTGGAAGACCGGCGTAAGGTCCATCCCCGTCTGCTGGTTGAAGTAGCTGATGATGTCCTCGGTCATGATGTTCTGATATTTGTACTTCTGGTAATAGCCGCGCAGCATCGGCCACCACTTTTGGTCGTCGTTCACAATGCTCCGCAGCGTATTGAGAAACAGCGCGCCTTTGAAGTACTGATCCTGCGGCGGCTCCGCGTTGGTTCCGCGCGCGGTGATGATGGGCCGGTCGTTCTTCACCTTTTTCTTGTAGGCGTTGATGTACTTCATCGCGTCGTCGTAGCCGTAGGTGTACTCGACGTAGAGGCTTTCCAGGTAAGTGGTCCATCCCTCGTGAATCCACATGTCCGACTTGTCGGCTGCGGTGATCGCATTGCCAAACCACTCGTGTCCGCTCTCGTGGATGATGATGAAGTCGAAGCGTGGACTGATGCCGACGCCGGTCCAGTCGCGGTTCAGATAACCGTTGGCGAAGTGGTTCCCGTATGCCACGGCGCTCTGATGCTCCATACCCGCATAGGGCACGTCGACGAGTTTGTAGCCATCCTTCTTGAACGGGTATTCGCCGAGGTAGTGGTAGTAGGCCTTCATCATGCCAGGAACCTGGGCGAACTGACGCTTCGCTCCGTCGAGATCCTCGGGCAGAACATAGTAGTCGAGCGGAAGATCCTGGAACTTGTCGTCGAAGTGAACGTAGTTGCCGATGTTCAGCGCGACGTCGTAGTTGTTGATCGGGTAGTGTACGCGCCAGTCCCAGCGCGTGTAGCCATCGCCGAGATCTTTCTTGCCCATGAACTTTCCGTTCGAGACATCCATCAGGCCGTTCGGTACGGCAACCGTGATGAGCACCCCCTCCTGAGGCTCATCGCGCCATTGTTCTTTGTTAGGCCACCAGATATATGCGCCATCGCCTTCACACGCCGTGTTGATCCAGGGATGGCCTGAGGTGTCTTTCTTGAAGGTGAAGCAGCCGAAGCGGCCCGTCTCTGGTGGATTGCCTGAGTAGTGAACATCGATCGAGTAGGTGCGGCCACTGGACAGGGCCTTCGGGAAATCCACATAGAAGGTGCCGCCGTCACGCTCGTACTTCAATGTCGTCGAACCCATCGCGATCTTGTCGATCTGCAGCGTTGGGTACAGTTCGAGCTGGATGCGCGTGCCGTCCTGCAGCATCTTGAAGCGGATCGTGTTCGTTCCGCTGATGAACTTCTTGTCTGGGTCGACACGGAGATCGAGATGGTAGAAGAGCAGATCGTTGTTGGCGCGGTAGGGCCCGTATGCGCCGCGGAGAAGATCGTCATGAGTCGGTTCTTTGACCGCGGGAGGCGCTGGCGAGGCGGCCGGTTGCGACGTTTGTGCATTGAGAGAGAGAGCAAGGGATGCCAGCAAAGCAAAAACGATGGGTCGACGGTTGCAAAGAGCGTAGTTAGCCATTACTGCTAGCCTATCGCGATTCTCAGGAATTGCGCCCAGGTCAGGCTTTCTCCTCGACGAGAACCTTCATCGCCTGGCTTTCCGCGGTGTTCAACCGCGCCAGTCCCTCCGCGACACCGCTACGATCCTGCTGCGAGCGGTTCTGGCTCACCTTCCACTTGCCTTCGAGGCGCTCGATGACCATCTCCAAGCCGACGATGCCTTTCACCTGGGACGCAATATAGTCGGCCGGAGCATCGCTGATCTTCCACGGAACGGGCGATTCAGCTTCATGAATACTGGTCAGGCTAGCAAGATGGGCCATCAACCACTCGGTATCCTCAACCACCTTCAGGAATCCGTAGGCATGAACGACCACGTAGTTCCAGGTCGGCACGACCTTGCCGGTCTCCTGCTTTTCCGGGTACCAGTTTGGAGTTATGTAGTGCTGCGGCCCGGAGAATATCGCAAGAGCCTCGACCGAGGGGTTGTAGTCCCGCCATTGCGTATTGGCTCGTGACAGATGTCCTTTCAACCGTCCCATGGCGCCGTCCTGTTCGAGCACCATAGGAATATGCGAGGCAAACAGGCCGGATGAGACCATAGTGATGAGAGAAGCAAACGGGTGATCTTCCATCAATTTATGGATGACCCAGACGCGATCTTCTTTATTCGCCCGTGGAATGTACATGCAGGCTCCTCTAAGGCTCAGCTATTGACCCATCATTCATTAATAAATGGAAGCCATTCTAAAGAAAGATGTTTCTTCTCTAAAAACTCTGAATCCTGGCCCCGATCGCTACAATCGAATCTGCTGAGCATGGCGGCCACTACAGTCGAACTCCCCAGCGCGCGGCGTCCCGACGCGCCCACTACCTCTACAACCGTAGAGCAACCTTGGCGTCCGCGCATCAATCCGTGGATCGTCGCCATGACGGTCACGCTCGCCACCTTTATGGAGGTGCTCGACTCCTCTATCGCCAACGTCGCGCTGCCGCACATCGCCGGCGGCCTGGGCGCCACGCAGGACGAAGCCACCTGGGTGCTCACCTCCTATCTCGTCGCCAACGCCATCATTCTGCCGGCCGGCGCCTACATGACCACCTTCATCGGACGCAAGAAGTTCTACATGATCTGCGTCGCGCTCTTCGGCATCAGCTCCGCGATGTGCGGTCTGGCCCCGACGCTGCCTCTTCTCGTCTTCTGCCGCGTGCTGCAAGGAATCGGCGGCGGCGGTCTCGCACCCTCCGAGCAGGCCATCCTCGCCGACACCTTCCCCCCGGCAAAGCGCGGCCAGGCCTTCGCGATGTACGGCCTCGCCGTCGTCTGCGCGCCTGCCATCGGCCCCACGCTCGGCGGTTACATTACCGACCGCTTCGACTGGCGCTGGATCTTCTTCCTTAACATTCCCGTCTGCATCCTCTCTCTTTTCCTCACCTCGCGCATCGTCGAGGATCCGCCATGGGTGAAGAAGCAGGTCGAGATCTCGCAAAAGGGAGGCATCAAGCTCGACTTCCTCGGCTTCGGCCTGCTCGGTCTCACCTTTGGCTCGCTGGAGTTCATTCTCGATAAAGGCCAGGAAGACGACTGGTTCTCCTCGCACCTCATCACCTTCTTTGCCGTCGCTTGCATCGCCGCCTTCATCGCGATGATCTGGTGGGAGCTGAGGCAGCTTCGCATAGGCCACCGTCCTATTCTGAATCTCACTCTCTTCAAACGCCGCAACTTTGCGATCAGCTTCATGCTGATGTTCGTGCTCGGCTTCGCGCTCTACGGAACAACGGTGCTTATCCCGCAGTTCGTCCAGACACTGCTTGGCTACACCGCCGAGCTTGCCGGCCTTGTCCTCTCGCCCGCGGGCCTGATGATGATGTGCATGATGCCCATCGTCGGCTTCCTTGTCGGCCGCGTCGACCCGCGCAAACTTATCGCCTTCGGATTCTTCCTGCTCACCTCCGCGCTGATGGAGATGCACACCCTCAATCTTGGCGTCAGCTACAACTATCTCGTCTTCGTGCGTTGCTTCCAGGCCTCTGGCCTCGCCTTCCTCTTCATTCCGATCAACACGATCGCCTACATCGGCGTAAAGCAGTCGGAGAATAACGACGTCTCCGGGCTGACGAATCTCGCACGCAACATCGGCGGTTCCTGTGGAACTGCCTTTCTGGCCACCATGCTCACGCGCCGCACCGCAGCGCACGAGACCAACATGGTTCGCAACCTCAGCTCAGGCAATTCGGCCTTCATGAATCAGGTAGCGAAGCTCAAGGGCATGTTCGGAGGCCACAGCAGCGGCAACCCGATGGTCGGCGCCGGCTCCCACTCCGCCCAGGCCTATATCTACAACCAGCTCCACCGCCAGGCCACGATGCTCTCGTATCTCGACATCATCCAGTACCTCGCCATCTTCTGCGCCTGCATGATCCCGCTCATCTTCTTCATCCCCCGCCCGCCGAAGCACGCCAGCCCCTCCGCCGGCCACTAGAGCATTAGTCCTGTGGATCTACCATTTCGCGGGTGTTCAAGTTCGTTTTTTATCAAGAAAAACGATGCTCGTCAGAGTTCAAATGGGCTAGCGAGAGGAATAATGCTCTAAATAGCGACGGCTTCGCCATCGTTCCTTAATCTGTAACTCAAAAAATAATCGGTAACTCCAAAAATCAGGCCCTCCCTTGATCGCTCAAAGGAGGGCCTCAATCTCGCAGCGTTAGAACTTGTAAATCAAGTCCATACCGAAGAAGAACTGATTCCGTGCCGTTCCGTTGTTGTAACCCAGCGCATCCCAGGAGTGGTCGAAGCGTATCTCGGGCCGCAACATCACGGTGCTTCCGATGTACTTCGTCGCATACAGCGTGTTCTCCGTGTACTTGCCAGGAATCCCCGTGCGCTGCCCCTTCCGATCATCCAGGAGGTCCGTACGGAATCCAGCAAAGAACTTCGAGTTGAACTCGCGGTTCACGTAGTTCACAATCGCATACTCGGGAGCCCTGCACCTCAACTCTCCGGTCGCGCAGAAAGCTCCATTCGCTCCCAGTTCCGTCTGCACTGGATTGGTCACGTTGCCCGCGACATTCGGCACATCGAGCTCATACATGTACCAGGCCTCGGTCGCCATGTGCCACTTCGCATTGAACTTGTGATACCACGTACCGTCGTAGTCCTGCAGATTGTTGTACGCATATTTGCCGTTGTTGATGCCGTTCGCGCACGCATAGAAGTTGTCGTGGTTGCTCACAGTCGAGTAGTCCAGACACACAATAGCCGACGGCTTCGCGTCAGGAGTCCAAAGCGCCACATCATGGCCGCCCGAAACTCCGAACTGCACCATCCACTGCTTCGTCAGCTTCAAACTCGCATAGATGCCGGTATCGGTAAACGGATCGATCGTGTACAGCAGCGAGTGGCTCATGTTGTAGTTGTTCGGAGCCAACTGCGCTTCAATTCCAGGCACCGACAAAAATCGTCCGATGCGAATATTCAAACCTTCCTTCACTGGGAAGTAGAGGTCAGCGTATTCCAACACCGGGTCGAACCCATAGACATGGTTCTTCTGCAGCAACTGCTGGCTGAAGTATCCCTTCGCGGTCGTAAACCGGTAGTCGATACCGTAGAACCCCGTCACATGGAAGCCCCAGTCAAAGTGCGTCTTCTGCACCGTGTCCGGCAGCCGTTCGATATACACCACAGCCTGGTTCAGCTCCACGCGGTTGGGAAAGATGTCGTACGACAAGGGGAAGTTATTGTTCGACGACGTACTCGCGTTCACGCTCCCCGCGACCCAGCCATACACCTTCGTCCGGCTGTTCTCCATATTCAGCGCTGTCATCAGCGGATACACATTGCCATCCGGCGCTCCGATGATGGTGGATCCGCCATAGCCCCAGTCGGCGCTGGGAAACGGCGTAGAGTCCAGCGGCGCGTCCAGGGCGCGACGAGCGGGCGGCGCAGAACTCGGCAGCTTCCCGGTCCAATCGGCCTTATAGAAGTCGCCCCATCGCTCAAAGAAATTTCCCTGCGATCCGGTCCCGGAGGTGGGCGCCGTAGTCGCTTCATTCTTTTGCAGTTCCTCAAGAACAAGAGGAACGTTGTACATAATGCCTTCATTTGCTTCAGTTGTGGCAACCGCCGTCGTGTTGCTGCTATCGCTTCCCTTCGCTTCGCCAGGCTCCTGCGCCAAAACAACAGCGGCGCTTCCAAGAAAAAAACCCAGGCACGCAACTCGTGCCCATCCATACTTTCTTTCAGACAATCGCATACATCTCCCTGCCGGCACTCGCTCACCGACCTTGTTCGATCTACTCGCGAGTGCAAAAGACGGCATATCTAAGTTATGCCGGGACTCATAAAGGAACCGTAAGGAAGCCCTAAAGATTCCATAATTTGACTTGTAAGATTCTTCGCAAAGGGAAGATGATTCATCGCAAGATGGGCCGAAGCGATATTTATTTCGTCCAACACAACCGCGAAAGCCACTCAACGGGATCTGCATTGTCCCCAACTCGCAGCCCCCCGCCCAAAGCGCCCTGTTCGACTTCGATAATCCTCGATATGCTTGCAAAACGAAGCCGATACCTCCGGAGACCTACGTTGTCCTACACTTTTTTCTCGCCCCGCCTGCATCGATATCTGACAATCGCGTTATTCCTTCTCGCATCCTGCATCGGCGGCCGCTCGGCACTCGCGGTCAGTTGCGGAATCGCCGCCTACAAACCCTCCGAAGCAGATCAGGCCTTGCTCCATGGCGAATACGACCATGCTGTCACGCTCTACCAGGCGCAGCTTCAGCAGAAGCCGGACGACCCGGCGCTGACAGCAAGCCTCGCCCAGGTCCTCCTCAAACAGCAGAAGGTCAAGGAGGCCGAAGACATCGTCCAAAAGGCCATGATCCACGAACCCAAGTCGGCGATTCTGCTGACTGCGCTTGGCGAAGTTCAGTATCGCGAAGGAACACCTTGGCTTTCTGCTACTTCCGTCGATGACGCCGTGAAAAGCGACATCTGCTATCCCGCGGCGCATCTGCTCAGAGCGAGAATCTTACGGCTCAACTCCTACTACGCATCGGCCGCAAAGGAGATAGGGATAGCCCACGCATTAGATCCACACGATCCGCGGATTCGCCTGCAGTGGCTCTATACCTTACCCGTGGCGCAACGCATGGCCGATCTCGAAAGCTATCTCTCCACCGATACAGGAGACGATCCCGAAGACCTCAAACGGCTTCGTCTCTACCTCGGCTTCCTTAAGAAGCAGTCCGACGAACCGCACAAAGCCTGCCATCTCGTCTCCGACACTGCCACAACGACCATCCCCTTCGCCCGCATCATGCAGGACGCTACTCGAGTCCGCGCCTACGGCCTCGACGTCAAGCTCAACGACCACAATGCGCGGCTGCAGATCGATACCGGCGCGGGAGGCCTCGTCATCAGCCGTTCCGTGGCCAACCGCGCCGGCCTCCAGGAGTTCACAAAGACCGTCTCTGCGGGTGTCGGCGATAAGGGAGACAGATCCTCTTATATTGCCTACGCTGACAGTATTAAAATCGGCGCTCTCGAGTTTCGCGACTGCGAGGTTAAGGTCGTCGACCAGCGAAACGTCGTCGATAACGACGGACTCATCGGCATGGACGTTCTCTCCAGCTTTCTCGTTACCCTCGACTATCCTATGCGCACTCTGATTCTCGGCCCGCTGCCGCCCCGGCCCGATGAGACCGCACCAGCCAAGCCGACACTACAGACCGCCGGCTCATCGGAGGATGACTCGAATGACGATTCCAGCTCCAAAACATCCAGCGCCGCTAAAACCGAGACCAGCCCTCCACCGCGCGGCCCTCGCGACCGCTACATCGCACCCGAGATGAAGACCTGGACTCCCGTCTATCGCATCGGTCACATGCTCCTCCTCCCGGCATCCTTGAACGACAGCAGCATCAAGCTCTTCATCCTCGATACAGGAGCCTTCACTACGACCATCTCGCCAACCGTCGCTCGCGAAGTCACCAAAGTCCACTCCGACAGCAACATCAAGGTCAGGGGCATCAGCGGCGACGTCGACAAGGTCTACACAGCAGACAAGATCACCTTCAAATTTGCGAACCTCTCGCAGGAGGTCCACGATGTCGTCGCCATCGACTTCTCCGACCTCTCGAAGAATGAAGGCACGGAGATCTCAGGACTCATCGGCGCAACCGCAATCGGCCAGACCACCATGACGATCGACTATCGCGATAGCCTCGTTCATTTCAGCTACGACGCCAACCGCGGTTACAAATACTGACTCCGCCTTCTTCCATTACGCTTCAAAAGCATTACACCGGGCGCGGATTCCGCTCCTCAAACTGCCGCTGATGCCAGTAGGGATATGTCAGCGGAACTTCGCTCGCCGCATCGAGCTTCGCAATCTGCTCTTTGGTCAGCTCCCAGCCAATCGCGCCGAGATTCTGCTTCAACTGTTCCTGATTGCGCGCGCCGATAATCAGAGTCGACACGCTGGGCCGCCGCAGCAGCCAGTTCAACGCAATCTGCGGAACCGTCTTGCCCGTCTCCTTCGCAAGAACATCGATCGCATCCACAACCTTGTACAAATATTCTTCGTCCACCTGCGGCCCTTCTGCCGCTGTCTTGTGGAGACGGCTATCCGTGGGGAGCGGCGATCCACGCCGAATCCTGCCCGTCAAACGTCCCCACCCCAGCGGCGACCACACCAGCGTACCCACTCCCTGGTCAAGAGCGAGCGGCATCAACTCCCACTCGAAGTCGCGTCCGACAAGCGAGTAGTACGCCTGATGCCCGACATACCGCGACCATCCATATCGCTCACTCACGCTCAGCGACTTCATCAGATGCCATCCGGAAAAGTTCGAACAAGCGATGTACCGCACCTTACCCTCGCGCACCAGGTCATCCAGCGCTCGCAGCGTCTCCTCTACTGGAGAAGTCGCGTCGAATCCATGCAGATGATAGATGTCGATGTAATCCGTCCCGAGCCGCTTCAGCGATCGCTCGGCCGATTGAATGAGGTGATATCGCGACGATCCAACATCGTTCGGCCCTTTGCCCAGCCGGAACGTAGCCTTGGTGGAGATCAGTACCTCCTCGCGATTTAAATGCGCAATCGCCTTGCCGAGCACAAGCTCACTTTGTCCGTCGGAGTAGATATCCGCCGTATCAAACATGTTGATACCGGCATCCATGCAGATGTCGACGATCTTCTTCGCCTCGCCAATATCGTCGGTGGCGCCCCACGCCTTGAAGAACTCGTTTCCGCCGCCAAACGTCCCCGCGCCGAAGCAGAGCTCCGGTACCTTCAAACCAGATCTTCCAAGCTGACGATATTCCATGAAAACCCCTTTGTACGTCAGATGCACCCCAACCACGTCAAGCACCACACTCCCGGAGACAAGACCGATTACTGGACAGTTTTTTTTGGAGGAACAGTTGTGGAATCACGAACGATCTTCCATCCATCCGGCGTCTTCTCGACGACAAGCAGAAAATACCCATCCGCGTTGCCCCCTCCAGCTTCTGTGCGCTCCAGATGAAAATTTCCCGTCACAGTCGCGAAGTGGTCGTCGAGCGGCTGCACTTCAAGATTCGCAAAACTCAGCGTGCCCATCTTTTCTTTCGTGGAGTAGCCCTTGCGGTACGTCTCCAGCATCTGCGCATAGCCTCGCGAGATCTTCGAGCCCATAAAAAGAATGTCGGGCGAGTTCTTGTAACCCGTAGCAAAGGACTCCAGATCCCCGCGATTCCAGTCGACAACCTGCTTGTCCAGCACAGAACGTATGGCCTGGGCAGACGGAGTGTTCTGAGCCTGCACGAACATCGCGAAGCTCATGAAAGCAATCGACAAAACGAGAGCGCGGAAAAGTCGCATGGAGAAAGACTCCTTGAAATTGAGGAAACTGATGCCATACTAGCCGCGCACAGACCTCTTGCCAACGCCAGTAGCGATTCTAAGCTTCAACTGGCTTTATCCACCTGCGACTGATAAATCTCCTCCACCCGCTCGACCGTGTCGATCTCATCGACCGGTTTGTCCGTTCTGATCCGAAGAATCCGCGGAAACCGCAGCGCAAATCCACTCGCATGCCGTCCGCTACGCATGATGTTGTTGAACGCCACCTCCAATACCATCACCGGCTCGACAGTGCGGAAGAACCCCTGATCTTCGAGCGTATGCTCCATCATCCACGCGCTCATCTCCGCAATCTCGGCATCGGTCAACCCCGAATACGCCTTCCCGACATTCAACAACTCGCCGCGGTCGTCACGAACCGCAAACGTATAGTCACTCAAAATCCCCGCACGTTTGCCATGCCCAAACTCCGCACCAGTCACCACCACATCGAGCGTCGCAAGCTCGCGCTTCAGCTTCACCCAAGCCAATCCGCGACGCCCCGGCTGATACACCGAACCCGCAGCCTTCAACATCACGCCTTCATTCGCCCGCGCCCGCGCATCGGCATAAGCCCGATCGATGTCCTCCGCACTCTCAACTAATCGCAGCGGCGAAACCAATAACCGCTCCACCGCAGGGCTCTCCGGTACGGCAAACAACACAGTCTGCGCATCCCGCGCCCGCTCATCCACCACCATCGGCGACACCGTTCGCTCCACCAATCGTTCGACCACCGCCTCCAGACGATTACGCCTCTCACGCAACGGAAGCTCCAACAGCAACTCACCCCCGGCATACATCAGGTCGAACGCCATAAAGACCACGGGCACCTGCTGCCTCCACTCATTCGAAACCCGCTTGCGTCCGATCCTCTGACCCAGCACCGCAAACGGCAAAGCCCGCGCCGGTTCCCCATTCTGACCAAAGTCCCACCCGAGAATCTCTCCATCAAAAATCAATCCGCCCAAACCGCCCATCGCCCCGTCCTGCTCAGCAGGCACTCGCGCAAACGCCTCCTCCAACTCCGGAAAGCTCTCCGTCACATCCTCCTTATTGCGCGAGTAGATCGCCACTCGTCCCGGCTCACCCGCATCACCGCAATGCACCTGCGCCCGCATTCCGTCGTACTTGTCCTCGAGAAACGCCTCAATCGGCCGCGCGCCCGAATCGCTCGAAACATTCTCAACCGCCGCCTTCACAGACTTTTCGGTAAATCGCTCCACCGCTTCTTCAGGCGTCTCGACCGGCGAAGCCAACATAAACCCCAGCGGATGAAACAATCGCATCCGCGCCCCATCGAGCGTCCCCGCAAAAGCCCGCTTCACCGCACCCGCAAGATCAGCCTCCAGCATCACAGCTCTTCGCACCGCCTCCACGGACGCACCCGCCGCAACCGCAATCGCCTCCTCCACCAGCGCCTGCTTCACGCCGATGCGCATATCCCCCAGCATCAGCTTCAGCAGATACTTCACCTCCAGCGGAGTCGCCCTTCGCAGCAAACCCTCCACCAACCCCGCGCGAACAGAGGTTGTCTTGGCCACGGCCATCGCGGCAAACGCCTCAGCCACATCCTCCAGCGTCAACTCCGCCGCCTTCTCCGCAAAACCCGGAGAAGCCTGCAGCAGATCGAACGCAGCAGCTCCCATATCTCCGTGCTGCCGATAAGCCGCGGTCAACGCGATATCCGTCGCCCCGCTCACCGCCAGCAGAGCCTTCGACAACAACGCGCCACCAGCATTCAGCTTGCGCGAATCCGCCTCCGCAAACGGCGTCCCCGCCAGATACAGCGCAAACAGCCCGGCATCCTCACTCTCCGGCGCAGCCGCATGCACCGCCGAAATCGCCCGCGCAATCGCCGCGCGTTTCTTCAGCTTCCCTGCCTCGCCTGCAAGCTCCTCGGCTAACCCCGCCACCGCAGAAAACAAAGCCATTCCACTCTCCGCCGACCGCTCAAAGCTCCTAACTCAAAAGCTCACCTGTCTAAAAGATGCATTCCGCATCGCCCCGGTCAGGAGTAACATCTAAATAGCGATGAATGCAGCGACAAATCCGGTGATTTCCTCCCGCGTGACCGAGTCTGCCCTCCGTGGTGTAGACCGTCACGACTTTGCCTAGCTGCGCCCTCCCGCTCCAACTCGAATCAAACAATCCTAATCACAGTTTCATCAATGGAGTAGTCATGTTCGACCGCCTCGACCAACTCGAAGCCCGCTACGAAGATCTCGGCCAGCAGATGTCCGACCCCACCCTGGTCCAGGACCAGAAGAAGTTCCAGGCCATCGCCAAGCAGCATCGCACCATGGAACCGACCGTCGAAAAGTTCCGCGAGTACCGCAAAATCAAGGAAGGCATCGCTGAAGCGAAAGCCATGCTAGCCGATCCGGATCCAGACGTGAGGGCCATGGCTCAGGAAGAGCTCAACACGCTTGAGCCCCGCCTCGCCCCCGTCGAAGAGCAGCTCAAAGTCCTGCTCCTGCCCAAAGACCCCAACGACGAGAAGAACGTCATCCTCGAACTCCGCGCCGGGACTGGCGGCGACGAAGCTGCACTCTTCGTCGCCGAGGTCTTCCGCATGTACCTCCGCTTCGCCGAACAGCACAAGTGGAAGGTCGAGATCCTCTCGCAGACCGAGTCCGGCATCGGCCACGGCCTCAAGGATGTCACCGCGATCATCGAAGGCGACAACGTCTACTCGCAGCTCAAATACGAGTCCGGCGTGCACCGCGTCCAGCGCGTCCCCGCGACCGAAACCCAAGGCCGCGTCCACACCTCAGCCATCACAGTAGCCGTTCTTCCCGAGGCCGAAGAGGTCGACATCAAGATCGAAGCCAAAGACCTCCGCATCGACACCTTCTGCTCCTCCGGCCCCGGCGGCCAGTCGGTCAACACCACCTACTCCGCCGTGCGCATCACGCACCTGCCCACCAACACTGTCGTCAGTTGCCAGGACGAAAAATCGCAGATCAAGAATCGCGAAAAGGGAATGCGCGTCCTCCGCGCCCGCCTCTACGAGGTCGAAGCCGAACGCATTCACCAGGAGCAGGCCAAGGACCGCAAGCAGCAGATCGGCTCCGGCGACCGCAGCGAGAAGATACGCACCTACAACTTCCCGCAGAACCGCCTCACCGACCACCGCATCGGCCTCACCAATCATCAGCTAGCCACGGTGATGGAAGGCATGCTCCAGCCCACCATCGACGCACTCATCGCGCACTACACTGCGGAGAAACTCAAAGCAGAAACACAAGCCGCTTAACGCGCAACGCCTGACCACCCTTAGCCGGATCGAGGATGATCGATCAGGCGCAAGCGTTCGTTCTCGCGCGTCACCGCTTTGCTTCGGCCCTTCAAGAGATCCTGAAGCGTAATCGTTCCGTTTATTCGCTGAGTCGCGCGGTCCACCACTGGCAGACTCCCGACACCTTCCGTAGCCATTAACTCCGCCGCGCTCCGACCGGTGCCATCCGCATAGACAAACACATCTGGTGACTCCATCTTCTCCCCCGATGAAACCATCTGAATCGGTTCAAGCGGAGACATCATATCCCTCACGATAACGATCTCCAACGGGTCAATGCCGTACTCGCGCGTCAGATGATACCCCCGGCGACTCAACTTCTCCGTGAGAATCGAACGTGGCATCAGAAGAGCGGTCACCAGATAAGCCATCACGCAACCCAGCGTAAGCGGAAGCAAACCGGGCAAGCAGTGCGTCACCTCAAGGCTGAAGAGAATCGCAGTCATCGGCACTCCGAGCGATCCGGCCAGCATGGCTCCCATGCCGATCATCGCCCAGAACGCCTGCGCCTCCGCAGGCACATGCCCCAGATGTCCCGCCAGAGCGCCGACCGCCCCGCCGATCATTAGCAGAGGTGCGAGAACTCCACCCGACGTCCCCGACCCCAGAGAAAATGCCCACATCAGCGACTTCGCAAACAGAATGCCAAGGATCAACGCAAGCGGGGCACTCCCATGAAGCAACTCGGCGATATTGTCATAACCCACGCCCAGCCCACGCGGAAAAAACAAACCGCCCACACCAATGCCGATACCCCCCAGCGCTGGCCACCACATCCAATGCACATGCGAGCGCTCGAACAGGTCCTCAAACGCATACATCATGCGACTCATTCCCGCCGCGATAAGACCCACGAGCGCGCCCAACAACAACGCGCCAATCGCAACCGGAACCCGATCGACGCCACTAATCGCAGGCATTGGAAAAAGCGGCCCCTCGCCCAGAAAATACCTGCGCAGAATCGCAGCAGTCACGCTCGCAATGCCCACCGGAACCAGGCTGCGCGGCCGCAACTCGAAGAGCAGCAGTTCCACCGCAAGCAGAATAGCGGCCACAGGTGTCGCAAACGTAGCCGACATTCCTGCCGCTGCGCCGGCAACAAGAAGCGTCGTGCGCTCTGAATCCGTCAGCTTGAACCACCGCGCAATCAGCGAACCAAAAGCTCCGCCCGTCATAATGATCGGGCCCTCCGCGCCGAAAGGGCCGCCCGAACCGATAGCAATCGCCGCGGAGATCGGCTTCAACAGCGCAATCTTCGGATCGACCCGCGCACGGTTCAACAGAATCGCCTCAATCGCCTCAGGGATGCCGTGTCCTCTTATCTTGTCGGAGCCGAAACGCGCCATCAGGCCAACCAGAACTCCACCAACCACAGGAACCAGGATCATCCAGAAATGACCCAGGGGACTACCCGCCGGCGATACCGCCGCAACGCTGAACCGGTGATAGTAGAAAAGGTTGGTCGAGAGTGCAATCAAGCGAAGAAGCAGGACTGCAAGAAAAGTCGCCCCAATCCCGATCACCAGAGCAATACCGGAGAGCAACCAAACTCTTCTGTCGACGGTAAAGTCGCGAAGTACTGAAGGCTCCGATCTCACTCTACCCTCCCTTTCGACCGTGACTGTAATGCTTTCAGGGCCGTCAAGGTACGAACCAGCTGCGGAGCCAGCTCGTTCAACTCGTGCGCGTGGTCAGTCGACAGGGCATCGAGAACCTTCTTCCCCTTGCGCGTAAGCTCTAAGACCACGCACCTCCGGTCAGTGCCATCCTGGATGCGCGTGATCAGGCCCGCCTCCTCGCATCGATTGCTCAACTCTACCGCCGTATTGTGCCGCAGCCCGAGTCGCTCGGCCGCATAGCCGATGGTCGCCGCTACTCCTTCCGGCGCTCCCGCTATCTGAAGCAATAGTTGATGTTGTTGCGGCTGCAACCCCGACCTTGTCGCCGCCGCCTCACTGAACTGGAGAAACACGCGAAGCTGATGGCGAAACTCGGCGAGTATCTGAAGCCTGTTTCTCAACGGAGAAACCTGTTTCTCATTCGTCATTTCTTAATTATATCGTAAAACGATATAATTTTCGATTCATCGGAAACTACTGAAAATCAGGCGCCGTCACTTTTTCATGCGAACCAGTTCGACCTCAGACCCAACAAATCCCCACGAATTCCACGCCTCGCCCTTCACCACCTCACGCAACAAACTCATCGCCTGAGGCATCTCGTGATGGTAAAGGTGCCAGTTGCCAACGCCATAGCTCACCGTGTTAAACGAGAGCTCAGCTTCCGTATCTCCCGGCTTCGCCGCAGCAGGCAACACATCCTTCTCCGCAATCTTCCCTTGATAGAAGTGCAGCAGACTCAGATAGAAATACAGATGAGGCTCCGTATTCTTCACCTCAGGCGTAATCCGGGTCAACACCTCGCCCGCCTTCGCCTCCTGGCCTGCGCGCCGCAGCGAAACATACAGCCAATTCGACGCATCGATCAGGCTGTCGTTACTCTTCGCCAAAGCCCGCGCCTTCTCAAACGAAGCCGCCGCCTCACTGAACTCTCCCTGAAAGTAGTGCGACAATCCCAGGTGATAAAACACATCGAGATTTCCCGGCGCCAGTCCAGCCGCGCGAGTCAGATCCTGCTGCGCCGCCTTGAACTCACGCAGCCCAAGCTCGCGATGACCTCGCTCCAACAACAGATCGGCATCGTCAGGACTAACCGCCAAAGCCTTCGTGCAGGTAGCCACAGCCTCCCGGTACTGCCTCCGTCCCGCCTCTGCCTTCGAGAGCGCAAGAGCCAGTGCAGCACTCTTCGGGTCCGCGGCAAGCTTCTTGCGTGCAGCCGTCACGCTCGCGTCATCCGGCAGCGCATACAACTTGCGCCCAAGCGCAGACGTGACCTCAAGAGCCCCGTCGCCCTTGGCTACGGCCTGCGCATGCAACGAAGCAGGATTCGTTCCCGCCACCACGCCTAGCAGGAATAGCCCAACCGCAAGAAAACATCCGTTGAAGCCTTTGCGATTTACCAGTTTGCTCATCTGTCTTGCTCCGTTTCCCAGGAAATTCTCATGTCAAGCCCTACCACGCCAGTTCAAAAGAACCACTCAACCCTTAACTAAAACAAAAAGAGACACTTGTCTCGATGAAAATATCCATCGCCAACTTGGCGTATTAGTTTCCTTCCATTCGATAAAATAGAAGTAGAGGTAAAAAGCGAAAGGCCCGGCGAAACGTCGGGCCTGTTCTCTTTAAATCAATACTCTACATGGAACCCTTGCCGATGCAATACTTTAGCCATAAGTCCGAGACTATAATGTTTAGAATGAATACTTTAGCACAAATTCGACCGGAGGGGGAGCACCCCACCGATTTGGCACCCCGACACCCCATCGGAGACAATCCAATTCGGAACTCCCAGTCGAATCATGTGTTGGATCACTTGTTGAATCACCCCGTTGAATCACCCCGTTGAATCGAAGGATCAGCGAATGAACGCACCGTCGGCCCCACGCTCCAGAACGACCATCGCACTCCTTGCCCTCCTGATCGCCCTCGCCACATTCGCCCGAGCCCAATCCGACGGCACACCCCCTCCACCCTTCAACGGCATCGCCCACGTCGCCATCCGCGTCAAAAACCTCTCTGCCTCCATTGCCTTCTACGAGAAACTGGGCTTCGAGCAGGCCTTCGACCTCCGCAAGAACGACGTCCCCTACGAGTCCTTCATCAAGATCAACGACAGCCAGTTCATCGAGCTCTACCCGGCCACCGAGAAAGACCCAGCCATCGGCTTCCTCCACGTCTGCTTTGAAGGCGTCGACCTCAACGTCATCCACGACGACTACGTCAGCCGCGGCCTTACCCCCACTGACGTGCGCAAGGCCGGTGCGGGCAACCTGCTCTTCACCATGGCCGGTCCGCTGCAGCCATCAGGCCCACAGAACATCGAGTACACCCAGTACATGCCCGGCTCGCTCCACTCCGACGACCAGGGCAAGCACCTCGGCGCCGACCGTGTCGCGACAAAACTGATCGCCGTCGCACTCGCCATGCAGGACCCTGCAGCCGCGCGCGACTTCTACATCAATCAGCTCAACTTCAAACCCATTGCCCACGACCAGATGTTTATGCACATGCCCGGCGAATCCGGACAGGAAGTAGAGATTGTGGCCGCTGCCTTCGGCACCAAGGCCGTTCTTGCCTTTGGAACGGATAACCTTAGCAAGGCCGCCCGTCATCTCCACAAGGAGGGTGTGGCTGCAGTGAAAAATGGAGAGACCCTGACCATCGCCGATCCCGACGGCAACACCCTCCTGCTCGAGAATCGCTAACCCTATCACCCATCGGCTGCCAATGACCCTCCGCGATGCTATCGCCGCCGCCACCTCGCAACTCTCCGCCGATCTGCGCTTCCGCGACACGGCAACACGCGATGCCGAACTTCTCATGCTCCACACGCTGCAGATCACACGCGTGACCGTCCTCGCCCACCCTGGCCGCGAGCTCACACCCGACCAACAAGCCCTTTACGAAAACAATATCGCCCGCCGACTGCGCCACGAGCCCATCCAATACATCACCGGTCAGCAGGAGTTCTACGGCCTAAACTTCGACGTCAACCCCGCCGTTCTCATCCCGCGCCCTGAAACCGAACACTTGGTCGAAGCCGTTCTGAAGCTCTCGCCCACAAACGAGCCTCTCAAGATCGCCGACGTAGGCACCGGCTCAGGTATCCTCGCAATCACCCTGGCTCTCCACCTCCCCTGCGCAGAAATCACCGCACTCGATATCTCCACGGAAGCCATCGCAGTCGCACGACGAAACGCCGAGATACATAACGTAGCCGACCGCATCCGTTTCCTCCAATCCAACCTGCTCTCCGCTGTCGGTCGCATGGCCGAAGCCTTCGACGCCATAGTCAGCAACCCGCCCTACGTTCCTGAGCGCGACCGCCACACCCTCCACCCCGAGGTCCGAGACTACGAACCCGCGACAGCGCTGTTCGCGGGAGAAACTGGCCTCGACATCTACCGCCGCCTCATCCCCCAGGCCCACACCACCCTGAAACCAGACGGCCTCCTCGCCCTGGAGATCGGCCACGGCCAACAGGGCGCCATTGCCGCCCTCCTCCTCCACCAATGGAGCAACGTTTCCTTTATCAACGATCTTCAACTTATCCCCCGCATAGCCCTCGCCCGAAGGCCAGCCAACCCCGCCACGATACGATAAAATTCTCCCCGCCGTGCGGCATCTGAAACCAAGCGCTTGGTCGCTCGTATAACAGTTGGGAGCCAATGGCATGACCAACCCTCAGCTTCAAGACCACCTCTACTCGCTCGAAGAGCGCCTGCTCCACCCCGACCGCGAGCGTAACCGCACGGCCCTGATTCCTCTCTTTGCCGATGAGTTCAAAGAATTCTGCATCTCCGGCCGCATCTTCAATCGCCAGCAGGTCATCGACGCTTTGCTGAAGAGCGAACCACGTCCGGCAACGATCAGCAACTACTACGTGGAGCCACTCGGCGAGAAAGCAGCGCTCGCCACCTATCGCGCAACAGCAGCGCTTAAGGCGTCTCACCGCTCCTCATTGTGGATCTTCCGCGACAACCGCTGGCAGCTCCTCTTCCACCAGGGCACACTTGCCGACTAAAGCCCTGCATACCAGTCGTAGCCAAGCTTTGTCCAGTAATCATCGGGCTGATCGTCTGTATAGGCGATCAGCCCAATGCGTTTGAGTTGTTTATAACCGTACTTGATCGGCATGTGTAACCGCATCGGTGCGCCATGCCACTGGGTCAGCGGCCGTCCCGCCATCTCGGTCGTCAGTAGGCTCTGCGGATGCATGCACGCCAGCAGACTATATCCGCAGTAATAGTCTCCATCCGGCGTCTCCATGTAGACATACTTCGGCAACGAACCGTCGGCCCTGCGAGCCGGGGGATACTTCGCAATCAGATCCGCCAGCCGATAGCCACCCCAATGCACAACCTGACTCCAGCCTTCGATGCACTTGAATTCCGTCACAAGCTCATGATGAGGCAGAGCGGTGACATCACCCATCGTGAGCAGCAGCCCCGGCGTGCCCGGATCAAGCGTATTGTCCGACATGCCCGCCTCTTCCTGCCCACGCGGCCTCTTGTTCCCTTGCGTCTTTTTCAAAGCTGCAAAAGCAGCCTCGAACGCCGGGGGCATCTTCGTCTCTGACTTCTCGCCGCTTCCCGCGACCATCGTGCTAGCCGGCCCACCCTCCATCATCGGCCCTTCGCCCGCACCGGCGTCGCTGTTCGGATCGACCTTCGCCTCGTCCTTAGGAGCCACCTTCGTATCATGCTCCACAGGCCCGGGATCTTTCTTCACCGCATACTTGTACTCCCACGCCGTCACATCATCAACGTACTGCGGATACCGCTTCGCATTCTCCACCCCGACCAACTGCAGCCGATAACTCTCCGGAACCAGATCCATCTTCAATCCATAGTTCCCATTCGTCCGCAGTTCCATCGACTTGCTCACCGGATAAGTCGGCGCAAGCCCGCGCTCATCGAAAACCCCGCGAGCCACCTTCGCATTGAAGTTCAACATTTCGCGCAGCGGATGAGGCATTAACTGATCGCCCGGGCTGCGATCGATCCAACGATAAAAACTGTACCCACCAGCAACCGCAGCCGCCGCAATCAAAAAACTCCTGCGCGTTCGCCGTCCCGACTCCGCCCGCACCGCCGCATCGAGCGATTCGACGGCTCGCGAATCTCTTCGCTCCCGGTCACCATCTCTCTCCCAGTCGCGCTCTCGATCATCTTCGCGCTTCTTCTTTTCTTCGTCCCACTTACGTCGTTCTTCCTGTTCCTTCCTTTCCTCGCGTCCGTCGCTCATCGCGCACTCCTCTCTTCTTCGAGCCGTGCCTTCGCCGGTACGATCTCATACCCGCTCACCATCGACCTGAAGTTGTTCCACCCCGCCAGAATCACCTGCACCACATGCACCACGAAAAACCCGCAGAAGCCCATCGTCAGCCAGAAGTGCTCCCAGCGCGCCATCTCGTATCCGCCGAGCAGCGTCGTCAACCAGTGCGCCTGCGTAGGCTTGTAGATTGAAAGCCCTGTCACCAGCGACCCCAGTCCCATCAAAACCACCGCAGTGTAAGCGATCCTCTGCGCCCCGTTGTACTTCCCCTGCGGCGGCAGGCCTTTGAGGATATGCAAATCCACCAATGTCACTCGAATCGCATCCACAAACGACCTACGCTCCGGCACCAGCACCCGCCACTCCCCCGAGATCAACAGATACGTGACATACAAAATCCCGTTGATCGCAAAGATCCACATAAAGAAGAAGTGATACCCCAACCCCTCCGTCACGCGATACGGCGCATTGATCGCCTTCCAGAACCACGGCGGAAACAGCCGCACCAGCGTCAGCGAACCTACTCCGAACCGATACACCGCATGCGGATGCTGATAAGCATTATCCGAATCGTTCCAGTAGATCAGCAGCCCACTCCAGATCATCGTGAACAGCACCGGAAAGTTCACCCAGTGCATCCAGCGAATCGCCAACGGATGCTTCTTCTCCAACCGTATGCTCGCAGCTGCAGGCTCTTCAGCATCCACCTTCGTCACTGTAGCGGGGATGGACGAAGACGCTGGCTCGGGCTCGGCTTCATGCAAGGAAATCGGAACAGCAGAAACAGCATCAGCCGCAACCTCTTTTTGCGCGATAGATAAAGACTCCGGAGCGGCATCGACGCCGTCAACAAGTGGCTCAGTTATCGGCTCATCCGGTGCGGCTGGGTCGACCGATCCTGTCTCGTTCATCGGATTCTCTGGCATTTGAGCTCCCATCCTGCGCTTTCGCGCAAAGCCTGTACTCAAGTATCGTCCGAACCCTTAGATTGGATTTTATCCCTAGAGGTTACGCCTCATTTTGGCGCCCTTGCCGGTCCTACCGCAACGCCACCCTAACCCTAGCGCCAGACTCATCGATGAACCTAACCTCCTTTGCGCTCATCACCGCCTGCGTCTTTCCACCGATGCCTTCCACACGATCCACCGTCGCCTGATCCGCATCCGTCCAGCACATCAGCCCGGTAAAGCAGAATAGATACTTGGGCACTCCGGGCAGTGCATTCCATCCCTGCACGAGCACAAACCGGTGTTGCACCGTATCCTCCATCAGCACATCGTTCGAATAGTTGATATACAGTCGCGCCCCGTCCCGCGTGACACCATCGCGTTCCACCTTACCCAGCGGATCGCGCACGTAGATCCGCTGTCGAACCACGACTGCAAAAACGATCAGCAACAATACCCCGGCAACAAGAATCTTCCTCAAATTATTTCTTCTCCTCGTGGTACTCCTGCTCCGTGTTGATGTTCCAGAGCGCAGACTTATCCACGTGACCGGCCACGATGCCATCCACCGCAGTCATGGCGGTTAACATGCTGTGGTCCTGGTTGTTGTATTTATGCATCCCATTTCTCCCCACCAGAAACAGGTTCTCGAATCCATCGGTAAACTCCCGCAGTTCCTGAAACCTGTCATAGGTTCCGAAGTAAGCCGGATAGGTCTTCGGCACACGCACCACGTGCCCATCCGAAACATCTTCCGCATTCAAAATCCCGATCTTCGCCACCTCGCCGATCGCAAACCTCTTCAGCTCCTCATCCGGCATCTTCCACAGATCGTCCGTGTCATAGCAGAAGTACTCCAACCCAATCCACACCTTCGCAGGGTCGGAGACCAGGTACGGACTCCAGTTATTGAATATTTGTAACCGTCCAAGTAACACATCCGGTTCCTGCACATAAATCCACGTATCCTTCAGCAAGCCCCCATCCGGCTCCTTCACTTTCAGCCTGTCTGCCAGCAAGCCCACTGTAATAAAGTCGCGATACTGCAACCCCGCGCTCACCTTACGCACATTCTCAGGAACCGGAGCGTCTATCGCCTCCACCAGCTCACGCATCGGCATTGTCGAGAAGAAATAATCTCCCGCAAACGTCTGCCGCTCGCTCTTCTCATTCACCGCGTCGATCGAAACGACTCGTTTCACACCACGATCCAAGGAACAGTGGATTCGATCCACCTTCCAGCCCATGTGGATCTCCCCGCCCTTCTCGCGAATCTGATCCGCAACATGCTCCCAAAGCTGCCCGGGACCAAACTTCGGATACATAAACCGCTCAATCAGGCTCGTGTCCGTGCCCTTCTGCGCCAGGTCGCCCTTCCCTCTTCCACGAAAGGCCTTCTTCACAAAATGCTTTACCGCCGTCGTCAGGCTCAGTCCCTTGATTCGCTGCGCCCCCCACTCCGCCGAGATCTCATGGCACGGTGTTCCCCACACCTTCTCCGTGTAGCTCTTGAAAAAAGTCAGATACAACTGCCGCCCAAACCGGTTGATCAGAAAATCCTCAAGGCTCTTCTCCGGCGTAATCTGCGTCATTTTCGACTTCAGATAACTCACTCCAACCTTACCCGTCCTGATCACTCCCAGGTTCTTGAGTGTCGTGGCAGTCAGCGTAATCGGATAATCAAAGAACTTCCGCAGATAATAGATCCGGCTCTTCCGCGGGCGAATCAGCATCACCAGATCAGGGTCATGAGGCGCGACGGTGACCAGAATATCGGCATCTTCCGAATCAGATTCGTCTTCCGGTTCCGTCTCTTCCGCCGCATGGTGATCGATAGGGCCAGCCCCGCGCATCACAGGCTCCTCATGCAGATGTGCCGGCACCGCGACCACCCGCGTCTTGCCCTGATAGCTGATCTCCGTCTCAGATCCAGCATCGTCAACATCAGGCGGCATCAGATCGACCCACCACTGCATCACCCGGTCGCTCTTGGAAAAAAACCGATGCCCTCCAATGTCCATCCGATTGCCTTTGTATCGGATCGTCCGCGATATCCCTCCAATCTCCTGGCTCGCCTCGAGAATGATCGGCTTGACGTCCGAACGGCGCAGCAACTCCAGCCCCGCCGTCAACCCCGCGGGGCCAGCCCCAATAATCACTGCAGTTTTGCTCATCGAAAGAAGACTCGCTCCTCAAAAAAGAGACCCTTGCCAGTATACGTAGAACACTTTCAGACACCAGAAAACCGGCGTCCCATTTAGGGAAGGCATCGTCTTCAGTACGCGATCACAGGAACCAACACGGAACAAATCCTGGCGGCGATCATCGCCTTCGTCTGCACCGTCATCCTCTCTACCTCAGCTTCCGCTTCTTCGAGTCGCCCTTCCTTCGTCTCAAGGAACGCTTCACCGTTAGCTGACACGGCCACTTACGCCGCGCGGCCCTTGACCACGAATTCCAGTCCACTCTTGCCGGCTTTCACCACCACATGGTCGCCATGCAACACGCTGCCGTCGAGGATCTTCACGGCAAGCTTGTCCTGCACCAGCCTTTGAATTGCTCGCTTCAAAGGCCGCGCGCCATACGCCCGGTCGTAGCCTGCTTGGAAGATCGCCTGTCGCGCACTGTCGGTCATCTCGAGCGTAATCTTACGATCTGCCAGCAACTTCTCCAGATCCTTCAACCGCAGATCTACAATATGCGTTAACTGCTCATCGCCCAGCGGACGGAAGACCACAATGTCATCCACGCGATTCAGAAACTCCGGCTTGAAGTGCTTCCGCAACTCATCCATCACACGGCCTCGGGCCTCTTCAAAACCATCCTCGCCCTGCGCCCAGGCCGTCGACAACTGCCCCGCCCCGACATTCGAAGTCATGATCAGCACCGTGTTCTTGAAGTCCACCGTCCGTCCCTTCGAATCCGTCAGCCGCCCATCATCAAGCACCTGCAGCAGCACATTGAACACATCGGGATGCGCCTTCTCGATCTCATCGAAGAGAATCACAGCGTAAGGACGCCGCCGCACAGCCTCGGTTAACTGTCCACCCTCGTCATATCCAACATATCCCGGAGGCGCTCCAATCAACCGCGCAACCGCATGCTTCTCCATATACTCGCTCATGTCGATCCGCACCATCGCGGCGTCGTCATCAAACAGAAACTCAGCCAACGCACGAGCTGTCTCCGTCTTTCCCACACCCGTGGGCCCAAGAAAAATAAACGAACCAATCGGCCGCTTCGGATCGCTCAGTCCGGCACGCGAGCGGCGAATCGCATTCGCCACTGCACTCAAAGCCTCATCCTGCCCGACCACGCGCTCGCGCAGACGATCCTCCATCTGCACCAGCTTCTGCATCTCGCCCTCAAGCATCTTCGCTACCGGAATCCCGGTCCACTTCGACACAATCGCAGCGACATCCTCTTCATCAACCTCTTCCTTCAGCATCCGCGACGGCTTCTTCGCAACACCACTCTTCGCCTCAGCCGCATCTTCGCGAACTGCAGCATCCTGTTCCGCAGTCAGCTCACGCAACTCCGCCTCAAGCTTCGGGATCTCGCCATACTGCAGCTCCGCCGCGCGTTGCAGATTGCCCTTGCGCGTCTCTTCACCCATCTGGAATCGCAGCGCCTCCAACTTCTCTTTCAACTCCGCGATCTTCCCAATCGCCCCGCGCTCTTTCTGCCAACGCGCGCGCAACGCAGCCGACTGCTCCTTCACCTCAGCCAGCTCGCGCTCCACAATCTCCAGCCGCTCCTTCGAACCAGCGTCCTTCTCTCGCTTCAGCGCAGCGCGTTCAATCTCAAGCGAGGTAGCCCGCCGCTCCAGGTCATCGATCTCCACCGGCACCGACCCAATCTGAATCGCGAGCGCCGCAGCCGCCTCATCGACAAGATCGATAGCCTTATCCGGCAAAAACCGATCCGAAATATAACGATGCGACAACGTAGCAGCAGCCACAATCGCCGAATCCTTAATCCGAACCTTGTGGTGCGCTTCATACTTCTCCTTCAACCCACGCAGAATCGCAACCGTATCCTCCACATTCGGTTCGCCGACGAACACAATCTGAAACCGCCGCTCCAACGCAGCATCTTTCTCAATGTACTTCCGGTACTCATTCAGAGTCGTCGCGCCAATCGCACGCAGCCCGCCGCGAGCCAGCGCAGGCTTCAACATATTGCTGGCATCCAGCGCACCCTCCGTCGCTCCAGCGCCCACCAGAGTATGTAACTCATCGATGAATAAAATCACTTCACCGTTCGACTCTTCAATCTCCTTCAACACCGCCTTCAACCGGTCCTCAAACTCGCCGCGGAACTTCGCGCCGGCGATCATCGCACCCAAATCCAGCGAACACACCCGCTTGTTCTTCAGAATCTCCGGCACATCGCCAAGAAAAATCCTCCGCGCCAGCCCCTCCACAATCGCAGTCTTACCCACACCCGGCTCACCAATCAGCACCGGATTATTCTTCGTCCGCCGCGACAACACCTGCACCACGCGCCGAATCTCCTCATCCCGCCCGATCACCGGATCGAGCTTCCCGCGCCGCGCCAGATCCGTCAGGTCCTTCGCATACTTCTCCAGCGCCTGAAACTTCCCTTCAGGATTCTGGTCCGTCACACGCTGCGACCCACGCACTGCGCTCAGAGCCTTCAGAATCGCCTCATGCGTCCCACCCAGCCCCGCAAGCGCCGTCTGCACCGGATCGTTCTTCGCCTTCGACAACGCGAGCAGCAGATGCTCCGTCGAAACGTAGTCATCCTTAAAGTTCTCGGCCTCTTTGAATCCCTGCTCCAAAACCTTCTGCAACGCAGCGCTCATTCCAGCCTGCCCGCCACCCTGCACCTTCGGCAGCTCCGCAATCGCCGAATTCACCCCCGAAAGCAACTGCTCCACCGGCACTCCCACCTTCTCCAGCACAGGGATCACCACTCCCTCGCGGTCCTCCAGCAAGGCCGCCATCAGATGCAGCGGCAACACCTCCGGATTGCCGTTCTCGGCGGCATGTCCGCTGGCGGCCTGCACAGCCTCCTGCGACTTCACCGTCAACCGATCCCATTTGATCGCCATAACTACCTTCTCCTCACCTTATTTCGAGTCTTCAGGTCATTAGACACCCAACCATCACAACAAGATGCACAAACCTGATAGCAAGTCACTCATATATTGAGAGCACTCCTTGATGCCATGCTTCCAGCAATCCTTGCCTCATTTACAGCCATAAAGTCATAGCCCCTTCTATAACTTACGTAACGTCTTTCCATTCCCAAAAAGGCACTCCCTTTACCCCATTGCGCCATCAATCCTGCCCCTAAAGTCGTACATTCCCGCAGTTAGCTAACTGCTACGCTTGCTTTCAGTTGCACCACTTGGGAGATCCTCCTTTGCCCCGGTCACCTCAGCTCTGTCTTGCGTTCTCTCTCCTCGCCGCCGCGTTCTTGAGCGGTTGCGGGTCCATTCAGCAACAACCCGTCTCGTCTGTTACCAACACTACCAATCCCACTCCGCCCGCCCCCGCCACAACACCCGGCTCTCCCATTGCCGGCAACGTTCATGGCGGCCAGCAACCTGTAACCGGCGCCCACATCTATCTCTTTGCCGGCAACCCCGCAGGCTACGGCGCTCCCAGCGTCTCTATCCTGAATCCCGCCCAGCCCGGCGTCCTCACCGACGCACTCGGCACCTATGTCCTCACCGACGGCCAAGGGAACTTTACTATCTCCGGCGACTACACCTGCACCGAAGGACAGTTGGTCTACCTCCTCGCCATCGGCGGCAACCCCGGTCTTCCCGCTGGCCAGGACAATCCGGCCCTGACCCTGATGTCCGCCTTTGGCGAGTGCCCCGCGGGCGATACTAACTTCGCCACCACTGTCCCCTACGTCTTTATTAACGAAGTTACCACTGTCGCCGCTGCCTACGGATTAGCCGGCTTCATGCCTGACGTCACCCATCTCGGCTACGTTCCCACCGCAGGTGCGCAGCAGGGCCTCGCCAACGCCTTCGTCACGGTCAACAACCTCTTCGATCCCGGAACAGGTGTCGCTCGCATTCAGAACATCCAGGGCAACGGCACCGTCCCCCAGGCCGAGATCAACTCCCTAGCCAACCTGCTCGTCAATTGCGTCAACTCCGACGGCACCGGCTGCGCGCAGCTCTTCGACAACGCGCCCTCACTCAACGGCACCCCACCCACCGACACTGTCACTGCAGCCCTCAATATCGCCCGCAATCCCGCCGCCAACGTATCTGCGCTCTTCGCGGCCAGCATCCTCGCCGCGCCATTTCAGCCCGCGCTCACTGCCGCACCCAACGACTGGTCCATGGCCATCACGTACAACGTCAACGGCATGATCGGCCCCTACTTCCCCGCAATCGACTCCGCCGGCAACATCTGGGTCCCCAACTACGTCAACAACTCCCTCACCGAGCTCGATGCCGCCGGCAATATTCTCTCCGGCGCCAGCGGATTCACCGGCGGCGGACTCAACCTCCCCTACTCCATCGCCATCGACGCCCAGGACAACGCCTGGATCGTCAACTTCGGCCCGGTCAACGCCTCCACCGTCTCCAAATTCTCAGCCTCCGGCGTCTCGCTCCTCAGTTCGCCTGTCCCATGTGCTACCGCGTGCTTCTTCCCCGCATTCGATGCCTCGCAGAACCTTTGGATCTCCGGCTCCCAGCGCGCCACAGTCCTCCGGCCCGACGGCTCCGTCCTCAATAAATTCGCGACCAACTCCTTCGACTCAGGCATCGCCATCAATCGCGCTGGAATCGGCTGGAGTATCGGCCAGCCTAATCTCCTTTACCGCTTCGGCCCCGGCTCAGCCCTCGCTTCGACAACCGAACTCACCACTGCCGCCTCGGGCTCCGATCTTACCTCCGTTGCCATCGACTCCAATGACAACGTCTGGTACGCCAGCAGCCAGAACAACACGCTCGGCGTCTCCGACAAAAACGGCGTCCTCGTCTCACCCGCCAACGGCTACACCGGCGGCGGCCTCAAAGGCCCTGCTCAAATCGCCATCGACGGCAATAATAGCGTCTTTGTCGCCAATCGCGACGGGAGCTCCCTCTCCGTCTTCACCAACTCCGGCGCTGCAGTCTCTCCCACCACAGGCTTCCAGGCTCCCGGCCTTAGCAACCCCCGCGGCCTCGCCATCGACTCCGCCGGCAACGTCTGGCTCACCAACTTCACCGGCAACTCCATCACCGAGTTCATCGGCATCGCCACCCCAACGGCCACTCCCATCTCGCCCACCGCTCACGGCCAACGCCCTTAGCCTGACGTTCCTCGCGCAAAAGAATAGGCCGCCCGAAGGCGGCCGTTTTCTTTCAGCAGGAACCCTACTTTCCGTTCTCCGTCCCCTGGATAAACGCAGCCACATCCGCGTGGAAGAGCTTCAACACATCCTCATTCACATAGACCATGTGTCCGCTCTGGTAGTAGTGATAGCTGATGTTCGCCTGCAGCTTCTGCGGAATCGGCAGATGATGCATCTCGAACTTGCCCTCAAAATAAGGCGTCGCCAGGTCGTAGTATCCACCCGCCAGCATCACCTTCATCTTCGGGTTCGACTTCATCGTGTACGCCAGGTCCGGCATCACATTCGTCCCGCCCTCCTGTTGATTCGCCGGCGGCCCTCCCGGAGCCTGATGCTGCAGGTCCCACGTAAAGTTCGCGTCCGTATACGCTCCCGGCTTATACGTCAGATCGGTCCCGTACTTCAGCTCCGTCCGCATGTACTTGTTCAGCGCCGCCGTATAAGCCGACGAGATCGCATTGCTCTGCGGGTCATACTCCGCATCCGAGCTCAGCGGATCAAGATCCGGCCCCTTGTACCGCGCATCCAGACGCCCCGTTGTCGTCTCGTCATCAAGCTGCAACTGCTTGCTGAAAGCACCACCCGAAACCCGCAGATTCGCCCGCAACAGATAAGCCACTGGCAATCCCGTATATCCATGCAACTTCTCTGCCACCGCCTGCCGCCTGGCCTCGGGCAACTCCGCGCCCAGCAGCAACGCGGACATGTAGTCACCCAGCGCATACTGCTCCACCTCGGCCAAAAACGGCTCCAGCGCCGCCGGCTGTGTCGGCAGCTTGTGATGATAAAAGGCCGTCGCCGCAAACGTCGGCAGCCCCAACGCATAAGCCTGATCCACTCCCGGATTCCACTTCGGCCCATCGATGCTGTTATCGAAACTCAGAATCTGCGACAACAAAATAATCCCGTTCAAATCCACATTCTCAAGATCTGCCGAAAGCACTGCACTCCGCGGCGTTCCATAGCTCTCCCCAAACAAATACTTCGGCGAGTTCCACCGGTCATACTTCGTCAAGAACCTGCGAATGAACCGCTCAAACGCATGCGCATCCGGGTCCACACCCCAGAACGCCTTCTCCTTGTCCTTGCCCATAATGCGGCTGAACCCAGTCCCCGGCGCATCGATGAACACCAGATCGCTAACATCCAGCAGGCTGAAGTCGTTATTAACGATCTTGTACGGCGCACCTTCATCATGCTGCCCATCCGTCGTCACCACTCGCCGTGGCCCGAACGATCCCATATGCAGCCACATCGTCGCCGACCCCGGGCCGCCGTTATATAAAAACGTCACCGGACGCACGGTCCCCGCGTCTTTCTTGAAGTAAGCAACATAAAACATCCGCGCCGTCGCCGGAGCCTCCTCAGGCTTCTCCGGATCGGGAGCCTTCTCGCCTGTCCCCGGCAGATACTTCCCATCGAGCCCAAGCATCGCGTCCTGCGCATCGGTCGATCCCACCGTCAACGTTCCGGCCACTGCCTTGTACGCAATCGCCTGCCCACCCACCGTCACGGAACCCTCAGTCGTCGAGTCCCCCGGCAACTCCGCCTCTCCAGCCGTCGGCGTCCCCTTCACCACGACCTTCTCATCCTTATTTTTATCGCTGTCCTTCTTATCCTGAGCCACCGCCAAAGCCGCCGAAGCCATAAATGCCGCAAACACACCAACCGAAATCCGCTTCATCATCAGAAAAGCTCCATACCAAAGATAGTCAGAAGTATAGCCGCCCAGGAAGCATGAGTGTCCAATATCCCGCCTTGGCACGTTGCTTTCTACACATTTCACCGAAGCTCATCACAAATCCACCCGCGCAGTTGATGCCTAACAAATCGTCAAGCCATCGATTAGATACGTCGTTTCACTTTGCAATCCGATTCGTGGCTGGCCTCATTACCCCACACGACAGATCAAGCACTTCAGGTAACTGGTCTCCGGTAGCGTCAACACCGCAGGATGATCCGGTGCCGCTCCACGCACCTCCAGCACCTGGACTAGCCGCCCCGCATCCGAGGCAGCCGCCGCAACCACTGCCGTGAACTCCTCCAGCGGAACATGGTGCGAACACGAACAAGTCACCAGCGTCCCACCCGGCGCAAGCATCTTGATCGCTCGCAGATTCAGCTCCTTGTACCCGCGTATCGCACCCTCGGCAGCGCGCTTCGACTTCGCAAACGCCGGCGGATCGAGCACAATCGTGTCATACCGCTCTCCATTCGCCTCATACTCGCGCAACAACTCAAAAGCATCTGCTTCGATCCACTCCACCTGCGCCGCAAGCCGCGGATTCAACTCGAAATTCCGGTCCGCAACCTCAAGCGCCCCGCGACTCGCATCAACTCCGGTCACCCGCTCGCAACGCTGAGCCATATGAATCGCAAACCCACCCTGATACGTACAAATATCCAGCGCCGAACCACGCGCATACCGCGCCGCAGCCGCATAATTCAACCGCTGATCGAGAAATGCCCCCGTCTTCTGTCCCGAACCAGCGTCATAATGAAACCGCAGCCCATTGATCGTAAACACAGTAGTAAGCTGCGGCGAATCCCCACTCGAATATAGCGGCCCAGGCGAAGGCGCAGCCAGTTGCTCCAGCTCCCGAATCTTCGGATCAGGCCGCTCCACAATCGTCTTCGGCGACACCCACTCGCGAATCACCCCGGCCAACTCCGCGCGAACGTCATCCTGCGCGGTCCCTTGAGTCAGCAGTTGCAGAATCACCAGATCGTTATAGCGATCCACCACCACCCCCGGAAGCGCATCCGCCTCCGAGAACACCAGCCGGCAAGCATCATTCTCCGCCGACTCCGGCGCAACCTCATCCCGCAGCGCCAGCGCAGCCACAAGCCGCTCCCGCACCTGCTCCAGATAAGCACCACGAGTCAACGCAGTCTCAGCCGACACCATTCTCACCGCAATCTGCGACGTCGCGCTATAAAGCCCCGTCCCCAGCGGAATCCCACGGCTATCCATCACCGTAACCAGTGCTCCGCCCGCAATCTCCGTCGCCCCTATCGGCGGCACCAGCAACTCAACATCCGACCGGTAGGCCCAAAGATGGCCGGCACGCAGCCGATCTGCTGCCCGCCGCGTTATCGCCGCAGCCGGCCCATGCGACTGCCCAGCAACAACCCGCGGACCACGCTCTTCCATTCTTCCAACCATGAATCAATGGTCGCACAACGACTCAAAAAACAGCGATTCGAAGCCTCCGTCAGTCACGAACCGCAACAAATCTAAAATAAGAACGAGCAATTGGATCTTGATCGAAGAGAGAACAGCGGGGGAGCGCGCGTGCAGAAGGTTGATGTCGTAATCCTGGGAGCAGGCGCTGCCGGAATGATGTGCGCAATCGAAGCAGGCCGCCGCGGACGGCGCGTCCTCTTGATCGACCACGCAGAACGCGTCGGTAAAAAGATCCTGATCTCCGGAGGAGGGCGCTGCAACTTCACCAACATCCACTGCCGCCCGGAGAATTTTCTCTCCGAAAACCCTCACTTCGCAAAATCGGCGCTCGCACGCTTCACCCCGGTAGACATCGTCGCCATGATCGAGAAACACGGCATTCGCTACCACGAAAAGACTTTGGGCCAGCTCTTCTGTGACCGCTCGGCCCTCGATGTTGTCTCCATGCTGGAAAAGGAGTGCGCGTCCGCAGGAGTACAGACCATCGTCGGCACGCGGGTTACGTCGGTCCTGCGCGACGGGAATTTTCGCGTCGCCACCGCGCCCACCACATTCGAAGCAGAAGCTGTCGTTATCGCCACCGGAGGTTTATCCATCCCAAAGATGGGAGCCACAGGATTCGGCTACAGCGTGGCGGAACAGTTCGGCCTCCGCATCGTCGAGTGCAGGCCAGCGCTCGTTCCGCTCGTCTTCAGCCCAGAGGACCGCGAACAATGGTGCGATCTCGCAGGAGTCTCGACTGAGGTGACCGCAATCGCCGGTACGCGAAAAAGAAACTGCAGCTTCAAGGAAAAAATGCTGATAACACACCGTGGATTAAGCGGCCCGGCAATCTTGCAGGCATCGTCATACTGGCAACCCGGTGAGACAGTCGGCGTTGACCTCGCGCCGGGGATCGAAGTGATGAAACCTCTGCTCGCTCGCAATGCGCGTCGCGATCCTGCTGCCGCGGCGCTCGCAATGCGCGCGGTCTTGCCCACCCGTATGGCAGAGCGATGGATCGAGCTTCATCCGCCAACGGACTGGACGAATGCCTCTCTCGCAGCGATGGAGCGTCACTTGCACGCATGGCAGATCATGCCCGCCGGAACCGAGGGATACGCCAAAGCGGAGGTGACCGCCGGCGGCGTCGACACCGCGGAGCTCGATGCAAAGACCATGCAGTGCCGAAAGGTGCCCGGCCTCTACTTCGTCGGCGAGGTAGTCGACGTCACCGGATGGCTGGGCGGATATAACTTCCAGTGGGCCTGGGCCTCAGGATTCAGCGCAGGACAAGCAGCCTGAGCCGATCCGTCTGCTTCTCAGCATCGAATCAGCAGCAGCTTATTGAACGACCAGAGTAAGAGTCACGGATCGTGTGAGACCGGCGCTGGTCGCCGAGGCCACAATGCTATACGTCCCTGCAGGAGTGACAGGAATGGGCGTCGGATTCGGATTCGAGCCGCTCTCCAGAGGAATTGCGCGCCCGCCCCCGCACCCCGTCGCGGCAACAAGACAACCCAGCAACACGGAGCCAGCTAGGAAGGATCGCCGCCTGCTGCGCACCGTCACGAAACCCAACGGAAACACAACAGCGGCCCAAAACATCTCCGGTCGTATCGTCCGTCGCTGCGGAAGACTCGCCGCGCTCGTGACACCGGTCAGAACAGTAACCGAAACTGTAGTAGTGTTTCCAAGCGCCACGCTCGCAGGAGTAACGTTGCAGGTGGAATTCGCCGGCGCTCCCGAACACGTGAACGTCGCTGTACCAGGAACATTTGCAGCCGAGCTGAGCAGCAGCGGATAGACTGCATTCTGCCCATTCGCGATTGTCAGGCTCGTTCCCCCATTTGGGTTGAGCGCAAAATCAACGCCGGTCCCGGTCAACGAGAGTGTCTGCGGCGAGTTCGGCGCATTGTCGGTGACCGTAAGCGTGCCAGATCGGGGCCCTCCTGCAACCGGCGCAAACGCAACCTGCAAGGTGCACGCAGCATTCACCGCGATGCTGCCGCCGCAGACATTGCTGCCGGGAACGATAACGAAGTCTCCGGTAATCGCAACACCCTGCACAAGAAGCGGTACGCCGCCGTTGTTGGTCAGCGTAACCGTCTGCGCCGCCGCCGTAAGGCCGACGCCGGTTGCAGCGAAGGCGACAGTCGAGAAAGGCGAAAGAGAGACGCCAGGAGGCGCAAGCCCAGTACCGCTCAAGGTAACCGTTTGTGTCCGGTACTGGTCCGTGACACTCAATACACCGGAGATCACCCCAACATTCTTCGGCGCGAAGGCAACGTTGATCGAACAGTTGGAGTGCGCATTGAGAGAGTTGCCGCACGCATTGACAACGGTAAAATCGCCGCTCGTGATCTGCGCCGCGATCAAAGTCAACGCCACGTCACCGGAGTTAGTCAACGTAATCTGTTGAGCGCCGCTCGTCGTCGTAATCTGCTGCGGCCCAAACGTCAGTGCCAGCGGCGAGAGCGCATCTGTAGCGGGAGAGGTTCCAATCCCACTGAGCGACGCAGTCTGCGTGCCGGAGTCATCCGTAATCGTGAACGTCCCGCTGCGGGTTCCGGACGCCGTCGGCGCAAACACAATCGAAACCGTGCAGCCCACACCGGGGCCAAGGCTCGTGCCGCACGTATTGACCGAGATCATAAAGTCCGATCCAGCAACAGACGGCGTCTGCAGCGCAACAGTAGTTCCGCCAGTGTTGGAGATCGTAATATTCTGCGCCGCACTGGTGGAGTTGATCGTCGTAGAAGGAAACGTAAGAGCCAGTGGAGTCAGAACAACCGCCGCCCCAGCACCCCCAACGCCTGAGAGAGTTGCCGTCGTCTGGCCGCCGGAAACATTGCCATACACAGTGAGCACTCCGTTACGAACACCCGTGGCCGTCGGCAAAAATTGAACCTGAACCGCGCAGGTCTGATTCACTGCAATGGGAGCCACGGTGCACGTGTCGGTTTCGCTGAAATCTCCCGTCGTTGCAATCAGGCTGACCGTCAGCGAAGCACTGCCCGTATTTGTAACTGTAATGGTCTGTGCGGCGCTTTCGGTCGCGACCGGCTGTGTGCTGAAAGTAAGCCCGGTTGGATTTAGGCTGATAGAAGGCAGTGCGGCCGTCGCGGCGGTAAGCAAAGGAATCTGCCATAATCCACGACCATAGGTAGCGGCGCGCAGCTCGCCGGTACGCCCATCGCCGGTCGGCATAGCCGATGCCGCAGCCAGTTGGATAATCGGCGCATTCGGAAGACTGCTTCCGTAGATGCTCCAGCAGTTGGCCGTGGCACAGGTAGTAACCTGCGTCGTGACATAAACACCCGTATCCAACGCGACATACAGAGTATTTGCGTCATTCGGATCGACCACAACACTGTTAGCCGGAGCATTGGGAAGATTGCTGCTGATGTTGGTCCAGTGAATACCCGCGTCCACAGAGCGATAGAGATGCGCCGCATTGACGCCGTTCCCGGCAAAACCCATCACCGTCGCATAGATTGTCTCGCCCGTAGCGTCATGCGGGTCCGCTGCCAGAGACGAAATATCAAATCCACCTGCGTTGAAACCGGTGCCCTGGCCGTTAGTCACCGGCGATGCGGCAATATCGTTCCACGCCGTTGAACTACTGGCAGTATTCGCCGCGCCGATCGAAAAAAGATGGCCTCCAAAGCTGCCGCCACCATCGAGCGATCCCGCCATCCCGGCGTACAGAACCTCCGAGCCGGCATTTTGTGCAGCCGCTGCATTGCTGGAGGGCCCACCTGCTGCAATAGATCGCACAACTGGATTCGTACTCGCGCACGACGCATTCTGTGGTCCTCCCAAAAAACTGCTGATCGCGTTCGCCGAAGACCACGAAGCAGCAGCAGCAGGGCCGCGCCACATCCGGCAGGTACCGATAAGAATGTCAGAAGTAAGAGCTGGATCCAGCAACCACGGAGCATCGATCAGAGAGTCGTCCTCGCCTGTCTGCGCAGGCCCTATCGTCGGCGCGCCTGCAAAGTTCGCCGCCGAGCACTCCGCTCCGCTCGCGCACTGACGGATGCTGACCCCGGCGGCAGTCGAGATATACCAGAGCAGCGGATTAGTCGGATCGATAGCCACTGTGCCGCCTTCCCCGCCGGAAAGCTGCGCCCACGCAGTCGAACCAGAGGAGGCAGAAGAAGTGGAAGCGGTTCCATTCGCGCCTAATCCCACCAGCAGCGTGCCTGGATCAGTCGGATGCTGGGCAAAGCTAATGACCTCCGCAAGGGACCCGAGGCCACCGTTCAGATTTTGAAAATGCGTCGCATCATCGGCAGAACAGGGGGTCGCCTGTTGGTTCACGCCATCCGTCGACCGCCAGAGTCCGCCATCGTTGCCCAGGTAGAGCAACGGCTCCGAGGACGTAGCCAACGTCGCAATGGCATGTTGCGCGGGTGCTACCTGCGCGGGCGCGGCGCATCCGTCCACCGCGTTGGTCGTATTGCGCAGCACACAGCCCGCAGCCAGCGAACAACGATAGAGATCCGTCGTCCCAGCGAAGATGAGCGTGTCCTGCGTCGAGCCGCTCGGCCCGGCCGACACCGCAGACAACGTAAGATTGTAGTCCGCCTCAGGAATCACGCTGCTGCCGTCGCCGACCTCCATTGGAGTCGACTGCAGTTGCTTGCCGAATGTGACAGTTGTATTGGTGCAGCTAGTCCCCGAGAGCGCACAAACATCCTGCCAGAGCCCCTGATCGGCATTATTGCTATCGACCGTCAGCGCAAAGGTATCGCCCGTCGTCGGTTGTACTGCAAGCGCTCCGCGAAAGATGGGACAGCTCGCGCTCCCCGTCGTGCCCGGAGCCGTTGGACATGCCGTTGCCGTCAAGCCGATGCCCGGCTGATTCGCCAGCCGTGTCCAGGTCACGCCATCCGCCGATTCGTAGTAACCGTGATACCGGATTGCAGCATAGAAGCGCTGCCGAACCGGGTTCCAGACCACCGCAGTCGCCGCTCGTCCTCCCAGGTCTCCGCCTGAAGGTAGCGGCGTCTGCACAATCTGGCTGCCATCCATGATCGTGGACATCTGCCACGTAACTCCGGCATCGGTGGAGTAGTAGATCCCCATCACGCTGTTGATCGCATCCGGAGCATTAACGAGTGTGCCCTCTGCCGCCTGCGAAACAGCCGCGACCACGGTCCCCGGAGTCGCACTGCTCCAGGCAAAGCCAGCAAAGCCCAGCCCAACGAACGAGTGATTTCCAGCCGCTCCGTCCTGCGAATTCTGGATAAGCGTCCAGGTAAGTCCGCCATCAGCCGATCGCAGTAACCCGCTCCCATAAAAAGAATCCGACGCATCATTGGGATCGCCCGTCCCTGCCAGCACCACTCCCGACTGAACACTGATCGCTCCAATGCTTAGTGATGGAATAGCCGAGGTTGCGGCGTTCGCGCTGAACGCAGGCAGCGTATCGGTAAGCGGCGTGAAAGTCACACTCGCCGCCGGACCCGCCGCATTCGTTGACTTCCATACCCCTCCGCCCGTCGTCCCCAGATACACCGTATTCCCTGTCGTATCTGCCGGATCAATCGCTATCGCCGTAACCCGGCCCGTGACATTACCGTAGGCGCTGCTTGCAACCTGGTTCGGACCAATCGGTTGCCACGCCGCACTCAGACTGGACTGTTGCGCCAAAGCATTTTGCTGCGCCAGCATCGCAGCATGTTGTTGACGTGCCGCATCCATCGCTTTGCCGGCGGAGCCATCTCCCGCAACGGTGCGCCCACCAAGGAAACGGAGGACCCGAATCTTGTGAAATGGAACAGGCGCGATAGAGGAAACACCACCCGAAGTTGCCGGCGTTGGAACTAACTGACCGAACGCAACAATCGGTGCAGTAGAGGCAACACAAAGGGCCGTCCAAAAAAACCAGCGCACTCCACTTCGAAAGAGTGGCCGTGCGGTTCGCGCGAGTTGGAAAGATGCAGTCAGGCCCATAGCGTGCAATCCGAATCAAGCAGTCAGCTAACTTCATGCTGCAAGCTGACATCGGACGAGTCAACGCTAGAGCGGGAGAAGAACGACGGATAGTTCCACAACGGGATGAGAAAACTCTCATCTACTTTGTGGAGTGATCGTAAGTGTTACTCTGCGGCCTCTCTCAGCGTGCCCAACGGAAGATCATGCCAAATCAATCGGCCGCGTGACGTCCTCAATCTACCATCCACCGCGCGTCGCTACAATCTCTCAGGAGTTGTATAGGTAGCTACTTCCATCAAGGCCTACTCGCAAGAATCACTCGCTCTCCGCAATGTCAGCATCTTCAAAAACGAAGATCCCCCCTGCTCCGGCTGAAGCCCCATCTGTTCGATGTACCTCTTCGAATCGAACTTCCTGCCTGTCGACGCACCCGACATATAACGAATCTTCCCGAACACCGGCCGCTCTCCCCATGCCCGGTCGAACTTACCCAAAATCGCCCACGCAATCCCGGCATATCCGTTCGGATCCCGCCCATCGAGAAAATATTTATCATTCAAATGAATCGCATACCTCATTGCCGTCGCAATATCCGGAGTCCACTCCAGAATCTTCTTCGCCCAATACATTCGCACGTAATTATGCATCCATCCATACCGAACCATCTGGATCTGCCCGGCATTCCACAGATCATCGTGCGTCCGCGCGCATTCAAGTTCACTCAGCGTATACAGATGTTCGCGCTCATCTCGAGCATGTCCCGCGATCGTCGCCTTCGCCCAGCTCTCAGCACACTCAGACGAATCGTACTTCGGCGTGTACCGAACGAAGTTCACGGCAAGCTCACGCCACACAATCAACTCATTAAAGTAGCTGTCGCGAGCGCCCCGAAGCCTTGGATTGGCCTTCACTGCTGCTTCAACTGCGAGCGCAATCGTGATCGGCCCTACATGCCCGAAGTGTAGATAAGGCGACAGGCACGACGTTCCATCCGTCTCCGGATGGTTGCGTTGAGCCTCGTAGCCTTCGAGCATCTCTCCGGCAAAGACCCTAAGCCGCTTAAGTGCCGCGCGAGTCCCACCATTCCACTTGTCAACAGGCGCGACGCTACGATCGAGGTCCTTCCATCCACGCGTTATATCCTCATGCACGGAATCGGCGCGAAACCCTCGCGGCCTCGTCCATTCGCGCTCAGCCTTCAAATTTTCGTAAGGATGCAGGTACTCCGGTAGAAGACGATAAAGCCGTGGACGAATCGTATAAGCCCCATATTGCGCCTTCTCCATCAACTTCGACGGAACCACGACATCCGTATCTATCGTCCAGAAAGGAACCCTGATGCGCGAAGCAATCTCCCTGCGCCACCGCTCCGGTTCGCGCATCGGATTCTCATCGCCTATCAGAAAGCTTGCCCGCACATCCGCCAACAATTGCTCATGCGACTCATGCGGAGCTCGCCGCATTACAAACGAGATGTTGCGCGCCGCCAGATCAGCTTCGATATCCGGCAACCCCTGGTTGAGAAAGGCATAGTGCCGAAGATTCGCATGAGGAAAGTTTGATACCCCCGCAAAATAGACAACCAGAGGCAACCTAAGCAGATTCGCCACCTTCACCGCAAGATCGACCGCATGATTGTCTACCCCACGTTGCGCCCGCTGCATCCAGTAAACAACGCACCTGCCATTCGGATCAGGTTGGCCCGCCCGCCGTACCGTGACACGAGGATCGTTTGCCCAGCGGGAAAGATCTTCACCAACCTCAGGCTGCGGCTTGCCCATGGCTCTAGTGTACGAGGCGCAAAACGTGAATTTTGGTGACAACAAAAAAAGCGGCCCGCAGGCCGCCTCCTTGTCAAAACCAATCGCGTTACCAAAGCCCCCATGCCCGGCTCATGTAGTCAGTCAAAGTCATCGTGATCAAAACAAGGAACGTAAAGAATCCGGAGATAACAGTCAGCTTCACCAGCTTCGACTGATACTTCACGTGCATGAAAAAGAGGATCACAATGACGGCTTTAGTACACGCGATCGCCAGAGCCACAATAGGATTGAATATGTGGAGATCGATATATGCCGCAGCAACGGTAATTGCCGTCCCTATCAGCAGTGTGGCGAAGACAATCGCATAAACGCCGGGCGTCACAATGTGGTGATCGGCATGCTCCGGGTTCACTACATTCGACGGATCGTGATATTCACTCATAATCTTTTCCTTCCAGTCAGTATCGGCGTCTTCAATCGCACCTAAACGGGATGCCGGTTGATGAGGTAGAGCAGCGGAAACAGGAACAGCCACACAATATCGACAAAGTGCCAATACAATCCAAAATTCTCGATAGGCGCGACGTACCCGGCACTGAACTCCCCTCGATTAGCACGCCAGGTCAGCCAGAACAGCAGCACTATGCCGATAATCATGTGCAACGCGTGCATGCCAGTCATGGCGAAGTAAAGGAAGAAAAACACCTGCGTCTTTTGCGCCATATCCGGGGCTAGAGGTTTCTCTTTTAACCCATAGGCCTGCGGATTGATGAACTGCGACACATCAAAGCTCGCCCCGGGAATGTGATGGAGCTCCCACTTCTCTTTGTACTCAAAATACTTGACGCCGAGAAAGGCGAGACCGAACAAAGTCGTCAGGATTAGAAAAATTACCAGCAAGTTTTTCTTCTTAACCTCGGCAGCCCATACGCCAAGCGCCATGAAAAAACCGGACGTAATCAGAATCGCAGTATTGGCAGCCCCCAACGGAATGCTCAACTGGTTTGATGCCGCTACAAAAGCGGGATTATACCAGTTGCGATAGAGCAGGTACGCAAAGAACAGCCCACCGAAGAACATGATTTCAGTCAACAGAAACAGCCACATCCCGAAGGTCCCAGCCTCGCGCTGCTGCTCCTGCGTCTCGAAATGATGGCGGTGCTGTGGCAGCATCACATGCTCATGCTCCGCAGGAACCGCAGTCTCATGCGTATGGGGATGCGTTGTTACAGTCGCATTATCCAACGGTCGTCACCTCATGTGCAGTCTTGTGCTCGAGCCACTCATAGTCATAGGCCTCATGGTCCACGACCGGGATCTCGATAAAGTTTTCAGTCAGCGGCGGCGACTGGATCTGCCATTCAAGCCCCGTTGCCTGCCATGGATTGTTGCCTGCAATCGCGCCATACTTCAGCGACCATGCCAGATACAGCAGCGGAAGCATGTAGCCCACGCCCAGCACCGTGGCCCCCGCAGTCGACAGCACATTCAGCACCTGGTACTCCGGCGGATAAGCCGCATAGCGCCGCGGCATTCCAAGATATCCAAGAATGAACTGCGGCAGGAACGTCAGGTTGAATCCGATAAATGTCGTCACCGCAGCAAGCTTCGACAGAGACTCCGGATACATGCGCCCCGTCATCTTCGGCCACCAGAAATGCACGCCCGCGAGAAACGCCATTAACATTCCGCCCACCATCACAAAGTGAAAATGCGCAACGATGAAGTAAGTCTCCGTAAGATGGATGTCCATGCCGAGAGAGCCAAGAAACACGCCCGTCAAGCCGCCAATGGTGAACAGTCCCATAAACCCGAATGCGTAAAGCATCGGGGTCTCAAATGTAATCGAGCCCTTCTGCAGCGTGAACGCCCAGTTGAAGATCTTGATCGCCGATGGCACCGCCACGAGCATTGTCAGCAGCGAGAACACCAGCGCCGAGTAGTTCGAGACACCCATGATGAACATGTGGTGCGCCCAGACGAAGAACCCGAACAACGCAATCGCTACCGACGAGAAAGCCACAGCCGTATAGCCAAAAACGCGTTTGCGGCTGAAGGTGCTGATAACCTCTGAGATCACGCCCATCCCCGGCAGAATCATGATGTACACGGCAGGATGCGAGTAGAACCAGAACAAATGCTGAAACAGCAAAGGGTCGCCGCCCTTATTCGGATCGAACACTCCGATACCGACCAGTCGCTCCAGAGCCACCAGGACCAGCGTAATCGCCAGCACCGGCGTACCCAACACCATCAAAATCGACGCCGCATAATTCGACCAGCAGAACAGCGGCAAACGGAACCACGTCATGCCGGGCGCCCGCATGCGATGAATCGTCACGATAAAGTTCAGCCCGGTAAAGATCGACGAGAACCCAAGAATGAACACGCCGGTAGCTGCCGTAACAACATGCGTATTCAAATAGTGTGTCGAAAGCGGAGTCGTAAACGTCCAGCCCGTATCAACGCCACCGAGCACCAGCGCACCCAGCGTCACCAGACCGCCAAACCAGTACAGATACCAGCTCAGAAGATTGATCTTCGGAAATGCGAGATCCTTCGCCCCAACCATAATCGGTATCAGGAAGTTCCCAATAGTAGCCGGAACCGATGGCACCAGAAACAAAAAGATCATGACGATGCCATGCATCGAAAATACTTTGTTATAAGTGTCCGACGACATCAGATCGGACTGTGGCGTCAACAGCTCCAACCGGATCGCGCCCGCAAAAAATCCGCCAATAAAGAAGAAGAGCGTGATCGACATCAGGTACATCATCGCGATGCGCTTATGGTCCCCGGTCAGCAACCAGCTCAACAGCCCATGCTCATTATTGATATAGTTCCGCTTCGGCAACGTCGCCGTCGCCTGATCCGGTAGATTGAGAATCGTGGAACTCGTTGCACTCATGGCTTCACCACCCCCGGCGTCGTGGGCGCCGCTTGGTTCGACTCCGATGTTGTCAGCGTCTGCTGAACACGATAGTTGGTTTGCATTGATTTGATGTATTCGACCAAGTCGATCAGGCCATCTTCACTGATCTGACCTTGATATGTCGGCATAATCGGCGCATAGCCCGCCGTAATATGCTGCGAAGGATTCAGGATCGCGTCGCGGAGATAAGCCTCGTTAACCTGAACCTGCGATCCACCCGTCAATTGCAGCTTCGATCCATAAACGCCCGCAAGATTCGGCCCGCGCGCTGCCGCACTCCCTGAATGGCACGCATTGCAGCCCATGCTCGCAAAGAGCCGCTCCCCGTTCTGCGCAAGCGACATGCCGCTCGTCGACGACTGCGTCCACTTCTGGTAGTCATCTGGGCTCAGCACAGTTACCTCGCCGATCATCGCCGAGTGATTCGTTCCGCAATACTGCGTGCAGAAGATGTGATACGTCCCCGGCGTCGTCGCGTTGAACCACACCGTCGAATACCGCCCCGGAATCACCTCGCGCTTCACGCGAAAATCCGGAATCGAATAACTATGAAACACATCCTGCGAGATCATCGTCAGTTGGACATCCCGTCCTGCCGGTACATGCAGCATATTGATCTCATGCTGCCCGCCAGGATGCTCCGCCTTCCACATCCACTGCTTGCCGACAATATAGATATTCATCGCATTCGTCGGCGGGTTATAGATGCGGAAGTACAACAGCGCACCCCAGACAAACACGATCAGGAACAGCGCCAGCGGAATAATCGTCCACGTCGCCTCCAGAAGCGTTGAGCCTTCGATCGGAACCGCGACCGGGTGCTTCTCTTTTCGATACCGGATCGAGAAGCCAAAGACAAGGACGCACACCAGTGCCAGACCCACCACCGTGATCAACAGCAGAAAGAAGTAAAGCGCATCGGCGTAGGGCGCAATGGTAGAGGCCTCGGGCGGAAACAGCGCCGAGTGAGTAAGCCACTTCACCAGAAATTGCCACAGGACTGGACTGATATGCATCGTTACCCTTTATCCATTCTCTTTCTTCGTCAAGTCGTGTTCGCGCCCAAGTTTGGCGTCTCTCCGGAACATCAGAAACATAAAGCCGCCAAGGCTGGCAACCGTCACGATTCCGCTAAGCTGGACGACACGCGCGATCCTCAGCGATTGCCGGTTCGTTTGCGGATCGTAGTGGTAGCAATACGTCAAAATGTTCGCAACCGGGGAACCAATCCTATTGTCCGAAGCATTGATCAATCCCAGCAAAATATCCCGCGGAGAGTACTCTACACCGAGGTAGTACTGCGCCAGTTTTCCTTCCGGCGTGACAACCTCAATCGCGCTCGCATGCGCAAACTGCGTCATCTGCCCGTCCGGCCCAGGCACCCGCACATAACCGAAACCAACCGCGCTGGTTACTGCATCGATCGCCGGCCGTTGCCCCGTCAGAAAATGCCACCCGCCCGCAGTCTCCGGATGCCCATACCGCTTCACATAAAGAGCCTTCGACCGGGCCGCCTGCTCCGGCGTGTCGTTAGGATCGATGCTCACAATCACCACATCGAAGTCCTTGCCCGGAACCAGCCTCACCATCTCCAGCGAACTGGTCAACCCGTTCAACTCTTCCGAACAAAGCATCGGGCAGGTGTAGTAAACCAGCGAAACAATCGCAGGATGCTTCCCGAAGTAATCGCCCAGCTTCACCGGTTTGCCCGTCTCATCCACAAACGCTGCATCCAGCGGAAGCTGCTGGTTCAGATGTTGCGTCACAGCAACGCGCTGGATCACCTGCGGCAATTGATCGCCCGCATTCTCGCCCGCCTGCTTATCGCCGTAACTCGAGACCTGCGCAAACACAGGCACGCTCAGCACGGCGCAGCCAACTACCGCCGCCCGCCAAACTCTCCGTATTGTGCGCCTGCTCGCCATTGCGTCTCTTCTATCTTAAATCCGGTCCGTTTATCGGTTATTTCACTGGAGCCAGTTCGGCCTTGTTCTCCGCCTGCGCTTTGCCGTAGTTCAACTTCTGCTCGCGCGCCTCAATCGTCTCAATTTCATATCCAGTGCGCGCAAATCCCGAGGTCAACGGGGCCTGAACAGTTGGCTTTTCATCGCCCGTCATGGCAACCGCAGTCGAGGCCGCTTGCGAATTCACTGGCAGCCCGCGCTGCACGATCAACTCCATCGCGCGTGAGATCGGAATCCGAACCGATCCAGCCTCCCCTGTGCTGTAGTGGTTCAGCAAAAGGTCTTCCCGCGCGTGCAAATCAGCAGTCGCCTGGTTCCCGTCGTCGATATCCAGACGCGGCTCAGGAAACGTCGACGTCATCTGCTGATACTCTCTCTGCTGCATCTCCGGGTTGCTGGTGAGATCCTGACGCTTGCCATCGGTCGGCCCTGCAAACGTGCTCGGCCTATTCCACTTCGTCGACGGCCCATCCTCTTTCTTGATGCCGCCGTTGATCAAAATGCCCAGGCCATAGCAAAGAAGAAAGAAAACACAGACCGAGCCGAACAGGCCGGCCAGAAAGACGACGATGCCGCTAGCATTGACGTCCGTGACCTCGTACCCCGGATGGTCGGAGTCGCGGACATGCAGGTCGTGCGCTGCGGGCTTATTCAAATCGTGATCATTAGTGGGCATGTTCAGGCTCCAGCATCTCCTCAACGTGAGGATCGTTCACGTTGATCAACGGACGCGCTTCGAGTTCTCTCATGTAAAACCAGGCCCACAGCGACAGCACAGCCGCGGGAACTGTAATGTAAGCAAGAATTCCAATGTTATCGGCGATATGCAGATTCCCCGCGGCATCCGCAAAGTTCGGTTCGATCAGCCAGAACATATCCAGGCAGCGCGCGAAGATCATAAACGACGTCAGCCAGATCATCTTCTGCTTGTTCCGCTTCAGGTCGCGCGACAGCAGCAGGACAAATGGAATCAGCCAGTGGCAGATAAAGTCCGCCGAGCAGACATACCACCATCCACCATGAATCCGGTTCAGGTACCACGGAATCTCGTCCGGAACATTACCCGACCAGATGATCAGGAACTCCGCGAAGCAGAGATAGATGTTCAACATTACAAACGCAAACGCCAGCTTGCCCAGATCGTGCTGCTCCGTCTTCCGCAGCATCGTCTTCATCGGCTCATACCGCGACAGCAGGATCACCGTAAGGATTCCCAGTGCAAGCACCGCATACCCTTGCCCAACCAGGAACTGAAGTCCCCAAATCGACGAGTACCACGTAATATCGAGCGACTTGATCCACATGATCGCACCATCCGTCAGCAGGATGACGTAGATCAGGATGCCCGGACCCGACAGATTCTCAAACTTGATGCGCCAGCGGTCAAAGCTCGGCTCCGTGCCGCGCTCCGGATCTGCATCCCGCTCGATCGACCACTTGTTCAGCAGGAACTGGAACAGCCACAGAATCGCAAAGACAATCACCGTCTGGATGATAACGGCAGTCGGATTGAGCATCGCCCGCTTCGCATTCAGCGTCATCGCCTGTTCCAGCGATACCCAGTGATTCGAGAGCGCCTCAGCCACTGCACCCGCAGTCGGATATGCCGCCCACTGATAGAGATGTTTCCAGAAGAAGATAATCGGTACGAACAGCAATCCAACCAGCCAGATCGTCCGCGACATCGCTTCCAGAGGACGCCGCAGCAACAGTCCCCACTTACCGCCCGAGACATACTGCAGCATCAGCAGCGCCAGTCCACCGCCGGCAAAACTGAAGCTGATCATATAACCCAGCAGGTACGCACGAAGAATGTGGTTCCGTCCCTCATGCGTGAAGGCGAAGCAGAGTGACAGCACCGTGGCGACCGCAAAGACGATCAGCGCACGCATCCGCCATGCAGAGACAATCTCCGGCGCAGCAAGCGATGCAGGCAGCGAACGCGGCCCATGATCGTCGTGATGCCCGCCCGCTCCTCCGTTATGTTCGTGTCCAGATGACATGCGTTTCAAGCCTTCGTTCGGAAGCTTCCGAGATTACTGCTTCGGTACGGTTTGACCGGCAGGCGTTCCAGCCGGAGTCGTTGAATTAGAGTGAGACGGCGTGGCAGCACCGCCGGCAGGCGCCGCACCTGGCGCAGGGAGAACATATAACCCGTTGTCGGTAGTTCCCGTCACCGCGGTCGGCGGAAGCGTCCACTCCTCCGCAAACGAAGCAGGCAGCCCCTCGTGCTCAGCAATGCTCGAGAGTGACTCCACATTCGTCCCCGCCGGAACATCCGCCTGCGTCGCCTTCTGGCTCAACTGCAGCGCTTTGATATACGCAACGATGGCCCACCGGTCAGCCGGTGCAATCTGCGCCGAATAATCCGGCATCGACCCATAACCGTTCGAGATCACATGAAAGAAGTGGCCGAGCGGTGCCGTCTCAAGCCGCGTCGTATTGAAATTACCGGCCTTGGAATAGCCGCGCTGAACGATCATGCCGATGCCGTTACCCACACGCGAATGACAAGGCGTGCAGTAGACGTTGTAGCGTTCCTGTCCACGCTGCAGCACCTCCATCGAGGCCGGGAAGGGCATACCGTCCCCTTCTTTCCCGTTCACCAGGCCCGTGTAGAAGTACCCATCCTCGTGCAATTGGTTCCGGGCAACCGTATTCTCCACCTGCGGGCGCACCGAGCGGCCATCCGCATAAAAATCCGTGCCCCGCTGCGGAAAGAACTTCGGCTGGTCCTGCATGTCCTGACGGCAACCCGCCGCAAACAGCAGCGAAAGCGCTGCAGTGACAAAGGCAGTGCGCCGTCCGATCTGTTTCACTTGCTTATTAATGATCCACCTCCACCACGGAGACCGCAGAGAACTGCTCGAGAAAAGCCCGCGTCCCTGCAGAAGAAAACATCGGGTCCGTCGCCTCAAGGCAGAGAAAAAATTTGTCCGTCGTCGCCCCGTTTCGGAAGTTGGCAGCATTGAACAGCGGATGATACAGCTGCGGCAGCCCATTCAGAGCAATCATCCCGAAGCACGCCGAAAATCCCGCGAACAAAATCGTCCATTCGTACGCGGGAATGATAAACGCAGGCCAGGAGAACAGCGGCCGCCCCGCGATATTCAACGGATACGCCCACACATTGATCCATGTCTCCATCAAAAACGCAGTCGTCACGCCGATCAACCCGCCAAGCAGACAAACCAAGGGCACTCGTGTCTTGTGAAACTCCAGCGCCGCGGCGGCCTCTTCCACCGGATAAGGCGTGTAACACTCCATGCGGCGGTATCCCGCCTGGCGCGCCTCTTTCGTTGCATGCACCAGCTCACCGGGTGTGTTGAACTCGGCCAGCAATCCGTAAATTCCCTCGCGCGGCGGCATCAGGCTCTCTCCTCGGCAATGGTCTCAGCTTTCGCTCCGCCAGGCTTCACCTTCGTCTGCGGCAACATCATTCGGATCTCAGACATTGGAATCATTGGCAGGAAGCGAACAAATAGGAAGAAGAGGAACGTGAACGTGCCAAGCGTTCCGACATAAATCATGTAGTCCCACTTCGTGGCCCGGTAAGTTCCCCAGCTGGATGGCAGGTACTCCCGATAGAGGCTGGTGACGACGATCACGAAGCGCTCAAACCACATACCCGTATTGATGATGAACGAGAGTACAAATAGAAACGCCACATTCACCCGCAGTTTGCGCGACCACAGCGTCGTCAGCGGAATCGCAAGATTCGTCAGGATCAGGATCCAGTACGCCCAGCCCATCGGCCCGAACATGCGGTTCCACATCATGAAGAACTCCCAGTGACTCGCCGAGTACCACGCCATGAAGACCTCCATGGCGTAGCCATAACCGACGATTGATCCTGTCGCCAGCATCACCTTGGCCATGTTGTCCAGATGGCGCAGCGTCACCAGGTCCTCCAGGTGATAGAACTTCCGCAGCGGTATCGCCAGCGTAATCACCATCGCAAATCCCGAGTACACCGCGCCCGCAACGAAGTAAGGTGGGAAGATCGTCGTGTGCCACCCGGCGAGCACCGCCACAGCGGAGTCGAAGCTGATCGTCGTATGCACCGAGAGCACCAGCGGCGTACTCAACCCCGCCAGCAGCGGCGAAGCCGACTCATACCGGATCCAGTGCCGCGTCGAGCCTCTCCACCCCAGGCTCAACATGCCGTAAACGTACTTCGCCAGCGGCATCGTCGCGCGATCGCGCAGCGTACCCAGATCCGGAATCATGCCGAGATACCAGAACACCACCGAAATCGTAGCGTACGTCGACACCGCGAACACGTCCCACGCCAGCGGCGAGCGGAACTGCGGCCAGACGTT